>OCPU01000093.1_pt1 | contig 95482 bp, 80 predicted proteins | sample 1538661 | NCBI WGS metagenome assembly OCPU01 (sample SAMN04571716, study PRJEB22368) | human gut metagenome | biome: human gut; material: stool | host: Homo sapiens | place: Luxembourg | collected 2012-10-19
ATAAAATCAACCAAAAAAGTAGTACAAACACACTCTTGAGTTCTCAAACCACCACACATCAACAAGCTTCGTTCTCAGGAGGAGAAGTCCGCCGTGCTGAGCAGCAAGAGATAAACATACACGGGATGGGCGAACAACGCAAACTGATGGGCGCAAGAAAGCTAGGACCGTTGCAATGACGCGGTTCCTTCGGCGTGTCGCAAAAGCCTGTTTTTGGCCTTCTGATACCAGAATAGACCTCGAATACCGCTCCACACGGCACTACACTCACTGTATTTCGGCGTGTCGCGGATTGTTCACCGCCCATTCACCGCGTCCGCGTCGCCGCATGCCGGGTACAGCGCGTCCTAATGTTTCAGTATGAACGAACGAAACATCATCGAAACCCAACCGGAGCGCACGGATCTGCCGCTCATCGTGATTCCCGTGATCGTCGAATCAATGATCGAGCCGTTCGCCGCCAACTTCCCCCTGCTGCACGATATCGCCCGCATCCGCATGCACTGCGATTTCACGCTGGACACCGACACCATCCTCGAACGCACCAAGGATGCCGAAGCCGTCATCGTCATCGGCTTCCACATCACCGATGACATATTGGACGCGATGACCGTTCGGGGCCATGTCTCGTGCTTTGCGTTCGGCGGCACCGGCGTCGCCAGCTACATCAATCTTCCCGTCGCGCGCGAGCGTGGCATCCGCGTGTGCAACGTCGTGCATTACGGCGACCATGCCGTGGCCGAGCACGCATTCGCCCTGATCATGGAGCTCGCCCGACAGGTCGGCCGGCTTGACGCGCAGGTGCGTCGCAGCGACTGGGGCGGCATCGACGGCATCGGGCTGCACGGCAAGAAGCTCGGTCTGGTCGGATTCGGCGGCATCGGCCGGACCGTCGCCCGCATCGCCAATGGTTTCGGCATGAAGACACTGGTATGGAACAGCCATGTGCACGGCATCGATGGGTTGGACATCACCCTCATTGACGATATGGATGAGGTGTTCGCGCAGTCGGATATCATCAGCCTGCATCTGCCGCTGCTCGACGGCACCGCAGGCATCATCACGTCTCGGCAGCTCGACCGGATGCGCCCCGGTTCGATGATCGTCAATACCGCCCGCGCAGAAATCATTGAACCGGGGGCGTTGACCCGCCGGCTTCAACGAGGCGACGTGCGTGCGGCCATCGACGTGTTCGACCATGAGCCGCTGCCGATGGACGACCCGCTGCGCTCCTTGGACAATGTCGTATTGACGCCGCATGTGGCATGGCGTGACGACGAGGCCTGCGTCAATCTGACCCGACAGGTGATCGACGCGGTGGCCTCGTATTTCACTGGCGGCGACTATAACGCCGTGCTGTAGCACCAGTCAGCCGTGGCGGCGCTTGCCGCGGCACCGCTACAGTGAGGCGGCTTCGATAAGACGAACCGTATATTCGGACTTGGGATCGCCCAGAATGCTTGCAGTGGAGCCGACCTCCACCACATGACCGTCGTGCAGCACGAGAATACGGTCCGCTATATGCTGCACGACGCCCAGGTCGTGCGAAACCATGATCAGCGCCGTGGACGGCCTGGCCTGTCGGATCGCGGCGAACGTCTCCAGGATCTGCAGGCGAGCCGGCACATCGATGGCGCTCATCGGCTCATCGGCGAGTATCACGTCCGGCTCGGTGATGATCGCGCGGGCGATGGCGACGCGCTGCGCCTGGCCGCCGGACAGATCCATCGGATATCGGTCGATGAACACGCCGGCATCCAATCCGACCCGTTCCAGCGCCGCGTGCACGTTCTCGCGAATGCCTGCGGGGTCGGGCCTGCTCCCCCGCCGTCGCAGGGACAACGGCTCGGCGACGATATCGCCGACCGTCCATCTGGGGTCCAGTGATCCGTAGGGATCCTGATATATCAGTCCGGAATCGTGGCGCAGCCGCCGCAGACCGGAGCCGCCACGCAGCACCGGCGTGCCGCGGTACTCCACAGTGCCGCCATCGGCGTTCTCCAACCCCAGCATGATGCGGGTCAACGTCGACTTGCCGGAGCCGGAGCCGCCGATCACAGCAAGGCACTCCCCCTCATATACGTCCACGTCCACGTCGAACAGCACCTGATGCGCGGCGGCGCGCCGGCCGAACGACTTGCAGATCGACCGCGCGCCCAATACGACGGCGGGCCTGTCGAGTTTCCGCTCGGAACCACTTGTTGACGGTTCCGTCATGGAGGATGACGCGGCAACTTGGGATATACGGAAATCGCTCACGATGACTGCTCCTTATCCCCGGCATCCCCGGCATGCAATGTCAGTTCCCGGGCAGCCCCGACCAGCCGCCGCGTCCGCTCGTCGCGCGGCGAGGCGAGAACGTCGGCGGTGCGCCCTGACTCCACTATCCGCCCTTCGTCAAGCACATAGCAGTGCGTCGTCGCGTGGGCCAGCACGGCGAAATCATGGGTGATGAACAGCAGTGACGCGCCCGTGTCATCGACCAGGGAGACCAGCAGGCGCACGATCTGCCGCTGGGTGATCGAATCAAGCGCGGTCGTCGGCTCGTCGGCGATGATGAAACGCGGAGAGGTAATCAGCGCAGTGGCGATGGCGACGCGCTGCTGCTGCCCGCCGGACAACTCGTGGGGGAATTTGCCGAGGACGTCGTCCGGCAGCCCGACCTTGCGGATCATCGCGCGGACACGCTCCCGACGCTCGACGGCGGTCAGGTCATAATGGAGCCGCAGCGGTAGTCCGACCTGCTTCTCCACACTCATCACCGGATTGAGGGATGCGGCCGGATTCTGGAACACCATGCCGGCGTAACGGCCACGGATGTCGGCAAGACGCCTGTCATCCGTACCGACCGTCTCCATGCCGCCCATCACTACCGAGCCGGACACCACGGCATGCGTCGGCAGCAGGCCGAGCATCGCCTTGGAAATCATCGACTTGCCGGAGCCCGATGCCCCCACCAGGCCGACGCGCTGCGCGTCGGCGATATCCAAGTCGACGCCGCGCACGATGGGCGCACCGCCGATGGCAATGTTCAGGTCACGAACCGTAACGCTCATCGCGCACCTCGCAATCGGGGATTCGTCAATGGGTCGGCGGCGTCGCGCAGCGCGTCGCCGAACAGGTTCAACGCGACCACCACGAGCGTGACGATCAGCCCCGGCCACAGCACGGTCAGCGGATACACGTTGATGAACTTCACGGACGTGGCCAGGGAGTGCCCCCAACTGGGCACGCCCGACGGCACGCCGATGCCAAGGTACGTCAGACCGCTTTCGGCCAACACCGCGGTGCCTGCCGACAGTGACAGCTGCACCGTCAGCACAGGCGAGATATTCGGCAGGATATGGCGCGCCAGCACGTTCAGTCCCGAAGCGCCGTTCGACAGCGCCGACTCGACATAGGACGAACGCGCGGCGAGCATCGCCTGAGGGCGGGACACGCGCGCCAGATTCAACCCGTATCCGAATCCGCACGCGATCACGATGACGGCCACGGACGGACCGAGCGGCACGGCGAGAATCAGCGCGATCAGCACCGTGGGAATGGATATCAGCGCGTCGACGACGACCACCGATGCCGCCGAAAGCGCCGCGTGCCTGGACACCATCAACGCCACGATGGCCAGTCCGAACACCGCAGCGACGGCCACGGTCAGCACGACGATCAGCAGGTTGGTGCGGGAGCCGGCCAGCAACCAGCTGAACACGTCGGCACCGGTGCCGTCGGTTCCCAGCCAGTGGTCGCGCGACGGCTTCGCCCACACATGGTAGCCGTCGGTGCTCCACAGCGAATACGGGGTCCAGACCAGCGACACCGCGGATGATGCCAGCCATAGGCCGAGCACGATCAGCGAGAACTTGCCCGCGACGTGGCCCCACATCGTACCCAGAACGACACGTGCGGCGCACACGCCGCGGGCAGTGCGGGCACGGTCTTGCGCCGTCGTCGCGCTGTTCCCGGAAGACGGTTTTCCGGCTCCGGCTTGAGTCTTGGCATCTTGAGTCTTGGCATCGACCGGTCGCGTCATGCGTTCACCTCCGTGACATCGTCAGCCGACTTCAGCCGCGGGTCAAGCACCCGATGCAGCAGGTCGACCAGCAGGCCGATCAGCAGGAAAAAAGCCGCCAGCATGAACAGCTCGCTCTGCACGGCGATGAGATCACGGTTGCCGACATCGGTCACCAGACCGTTGCCGATGCCCGGCAGCGCGAACAGGTTCTCGATGACCATGACGCCGGTGACCATCTCCGCGAACGTCAGTCCGATGACGGAGACCAGTTGCGGCATGGCGAGGCGCAATCCCACGCGCAGCACCGCCTGCCGGCGGGTCATGCCACAGGACATGGCCATGTCGATGTAACCGGAGGATGCCAGTCCGCCCAATGCCGAGCGGGTGTACCGCATCAGCCCGGCACCCACGATGATGCCCACCGAGCAGGCTGGCAACACCAGCGACATCAGCGCCGAACCGAAATCGGACCACCCGCCTTGGGGGAATCCCTGCGACGGAAACACGCCAATCAGTCCGGTTCCGCGCGAGAACAGCAGGATCAGCAGCAGACCGCCCCACAGCGCGGGCACGGCGCCGCCGATGATGGCGACCATGTGAAACATGCCGCGAGCGGCGCGGCTGCGGGCCAGTGTCGCCTCGCATCCCAGCGGAATGCCCAGCCCCATCGCGATAAGCAGCCCGAGGACGATCAGCGGGAACGTCACCGATGCCCGCTCGCCGACCTGGGCGCTGATGGAGCGGCCGGTCAGAATGGAGGTGCCGAAATCACCGTGCAGCAACGCGCCGATCCAGTCGGCGTATTGCGCGATCAGCGGCCGGTCCAGACCGAGTTGCGAGCGCAGCGCGGCGACCCGTTCCGGCGGGGAATTCAGCCCGGCCATCACCGAGGCCACGTCGCCGGGCAGCACGCGCAATGCCGCGAACACGACGATGGAGATGCCGAACAGCGCCGCCACGAACAGCAGCAGACGGCGTATGACGAATCGCAAGTGGACTCCTTCCGGTGAGAGCGCCGCGCATCCCGTCACAGCCCCCGACCCCGACGGCCGGAATCGCCTGTGCCGGGATACGCGGCGATTTCAGCCGTCACTTGGTGTAGGCGACGTTGTACAGCGGCAACAGGGTCTGGTTGAGGTTGATCGGGAAGCCGGTGACGCCCTTCGCGTACGCGGTGGTGACGCGGTAGTTGAACAGCCAGTCGGCGGGGGCGTCTTCGGACACCTTGCGTGCGGCTTCGGCGAGCAGCTTGTCGCGGTCGTCGTCGTTCGTGGCGGCGATGGCCTTGGCGTACAGGGCCTGGACCTCCTTGTTGTCGTAGTTGTAGTAGTAGGTCGGGTCGGCCCACTGGTAGAAGTCGTGGCTTTCGTTGTGGTCAACGAGCGAGATGTCGTAATTCCTGTTCGTATACACGTCCTGCAGCCACGTGGAGAATTCGACCACGTTGACCTTCAGGTCGATGCCGATCTTCTTGAGCTGGCTGCGCAGCTGGTCGCCGATCTCGGTGCCGTATATGTTCGCGTAGGTCAGGCTCAGCTGCAGCGGCTTCGATTCGGAGTATCCCGCCTCGGACATCAGCGACTTCGCCTTGTCAAGGTCGTACGGGTAGATGCCGGTCAGGTCCTCGTAGCCGGGGTCGAGGGAGGGGATCGGGCCGCCGAGGGCGGTGTCCGAACCGCCGCGCGAGGCGATGATCTCCTTATGGTTGATGGCGTAGCGAATCGCCTGGCGCACGCGCTTGTCGGAGGTCTTCGCTCCGGTGCCGTTGAACGCGAGCACGAATTTGTCGGTATCGTCGCCGGCCTTGACCACGTAATGGTCGCTGTCCTTGGTGAACGGTTCGGCCAGGTTCTCGCTGATCGGCGCGAGCACCTGCACATCGCCGGACTTGAGCGCGTTCACGGCCGCGTTGTCGTCGGTGAAATACCGCACGACGACCGTGTCGGTCTTCGCCTTGTTGGCGCCCCAGTAGTTGGGGTTCGCCTTGAGCGTTATGGACGAGTTGGTGACGAACTTCTCGACGGTGTACGGGCCGGAGCCGATCGCCTGGGTCTTCGCGTCGTATTTCGCGTCCTTGTCGAACACGAGTCCGGGACGGCCGGTCAGCACCCACAGCAGGTTCGCGTACGGCGCGCTGAGCTTGAGTTCGACGGTGTTCGGGTCGCTCGCTTTGACGGAGACGAAGTTGACCAGCGAATCGGCGTCATGGTACTGCTTCGTGACGAGCTCGTTGATGGACCATGCCACGTCGTCGGCGTCGAGCTTGTCTCCGTTCGAGAACGTCATGCCGTCATTGAGATGAAACGTGTATGTGGTGCCGTCGTCGCTGACATCCCATGTCTTCGCGATGGCTGGTACGACCTGATTGTGCTCGTCGCGCGCCACGAGTCCCTCGTAGACGTTGCCGATGAGTACCTGGTCGATGGCCGATCCGGCGGTGTTGCGGATGTCGAGGTTGGTGGGCGCGAGTTTCAACCCGATGGTGACCGTATCGTTCGCCTTGGCGCCCGTCGTGTCGTTTTTGCGTCCGGCGAACGCCGCGATGCATCCCGCGACGACGGCGACGACCGCGATCACGGCGACGATGGCGACGATCCACCATGTAGCCCGCCGGTGCCCGGCGGCGTTCTTGGCGCGGCTCTCCAGCTGCGCGTCCATGCTGGCCGCGGCGCTCTCGTTCGTCGCAGCGGTTTCCTGTGTGTTCAGATCTTCGTTGTCGGTTGCGCCGGCGTCGCCGTGCGCACCATGGTTTTCAGTCATGATTCCTCTTCATTTGTATTGTGATACTGCGGCTGGCCGCCCTTGCGGGTCGTCCGCCACAGGACATTGTAGCGTCAGGTCGAACCCGACTCGCGCGCATGCCGCGCTGGCGTTCTATCATGGGTGAAGGCATCCGTTCATGATGCGCCCACGCATCACGATTCATAAGGGGATTCGCATGCTCGTAGCGGTCGACATCGGCAACACCAACATCGTTCTCGGCTTCCTGGACGGCGACGACATCATCGGCACCTACCGAATCACGACGAAATCGAACCACACGTCCGACGAGTACGGCCTGATGATCACGCAGTTCCTCGCGCTGAGCGGCCTGCGTCCCTCTGATATCGATGACGTGATCATCGCGTCCGTCGTGCCGAAGGTCATGCACTCGTTCCGTGCAAGCATCATCAAGTTCCTGAACATCAATCCCATGGTGGTCGGCCCCGGAATCAAAACCGGCATCAACATTCGCATCGACGACCCGAAGTCGCTGGGTTCGGACTGCCTCGCCGACTGCGTGGGCGCGTATTACACGTACGGCGGTCCGGTGCTGGTCGCCGATTTCGGCACCGCCACGACGTTCAACTACGTCAATGACGAGGGCGTGATCACCTGCGGCCTGATCACCACGGGCATCCGCACGGCCGCGGCGGCCTTGTGGGGCGAGACGGCCCAGCTGCCCGAGGTGGAAATCACCAAGCCTAAATCCATTCTCGCCACAGGCACGAAGACCGCGATGCAGGCCGGACTCTACTACAACTTCCTCGGCGGCATCGAACGCACGATCCGGCAGTTCCGCATGGAGCTGGACGAGCCGTTCACCGTCGTGGCGACCGGCGGCCTGGGCCGCGTGTTCAAGGATGACACGGAGCTGATCGACGTGTATGACCCCGAGCTGATCTTCAAAGGCATGGCGCTGATCCACAGCCGCAACTCGCATCGCTGAATCGCGCGGGCAGGCAGCGGGTTCGCGTGACCGGCTTCGGCATTGGCCACGCCGGCGCAGGTCATTTGATGGTGAAGCCCTGATTGACGCCGTACTCCTTGAGGTCGCGCTGCCATGCGGCGATGCCGCTCATCAGCGTGATCTTCTTGCCAGGTCGGTCCGGCAGTGTAATCGGACCGCCATCGTCATTGGTCAGTCCTGCGTCCTTGCGCGCCTTGGCCCGGTCGTATGCCTGCTTGGCCGCCGACCACGTGTATGCGTCTGCGGTGGCGCTGCGGAAGTGGCTGCGCGCGTACACTTCGAACGGCAGGTACTGGTATCCGACCGACACGGACTCCGCTGCCTCGGACAGCACCTCGTTGAACCGCTGCCCGCCGAAATACTCCACCTCGGCGTGATGCTCACTGGTGACGGTGGTCTTGTTGAGGAATTCGCCGCTGTTCAACGTCGCATTGTCGGCCGGGAAGGCGCCACCATCGACGCGGGTCTTGATGCCGGATTTGTTGTGGCAGACATAATCCACGAAACGGAATGCCGCTTCAGGCTTGCGTGTGGTGTGCAGCACGCCCAGCGCGGAGCCGCCGTTCTCGGCATTGGTGACCGTGCCGTCCTGAGTCGGCATGCGCGTGACGCGCCACAGTCCCGATGTGCCCGGCACGTCGGCCAGCAGCAGCGACGGCATCCAGGCTCCGGCGAACACGGAGGCGACCGACCCGCCACCCAGCGCACGTTTCCAATCCTCGGACCAGACTTTGAGATGGGTGTTGACCAGTCCCTCGTCGATCATGCGCTGCCAGAATTCGGTGAACGTCCTGGTTCCGGCGTCGCCCTTGAGATCGACGGTCACGGTCTTGCCGTCGGATGACGTATGGAAAGGCCGACCGCCCGCGAGCCATATCATCGCATTGTAGAAGCTGGCGTCACCGGCGTCTGCGGCGATGTACACGCCGATGTTTTTCAGCTTTCTCGCGGCCTCGTAATAATCATCCCATGTGGTGATCTTGGTCGCGTCGACACCGGCCTGGCGGAATGCGTCATCGTTGTAGAAGAACGCCATAGGCCCGGAATCCATGGGTAGCGCGTACGTGCGCTGCGCGAGCTGCACCGACGCCCAGGTGCCTGGGGTGAAGAACGAGCTGTAGCTGCCGACACGACCGGTGAGGTCCATCAGCTGGCCGCTCACCGCGTACTGCGGCAGGGCATAGTATTCGAGCTGCACCACGTCGGGCGTGCCGTACCCGTCCTGTATAGCGCTGTTGAGGTGGTCGTAGCCGCTGATGTTGTTCAGCTTCACGCGGACGTCTGGATTAGCCTTCTCGAAATCGGCGATCAGCGTCGTCATGCTGGGTTCCCACGACCAGACGGTGATGACGGTGCGCGTGTCCGGCTGCCCGCAGGAGGCGACCGCCAGCGTCATCGCACAGATCGTGAGCAACGCCGAGATACGCAGGCGCAGCCGCCGCAACCGTGCCGATATCGTCATGTCATCTCCTTAGCGTGCTCGATGTATCGGGAAGAATTCGCTCATCGTAGAGTCTACACGCGCGCTGCAACAGGTGAAGATGCGTGAAGGCCCCTCCCTGATGAGGGGAGGGGCCTTCACACGAGGAAGGGATGACCGAAGGTCACCGTATTCCGGTCATTACCACGCCAGATTGTTTGACTGCGAAGGTTACTTGACGGTGTAGCCCTGATCCTTCGCGTAGTCCTTCAGAGCCTGTTCCCAAAGCGGCGACGCCATCGCTCAGCTTCTGGTTGCCGGTGTAGGACTTGCCAAGGTAGTCGCCGAAGAAACCGCGGGCCTTGATCTTCGGGTCGCCAGTCAGGTTGATGGTGACCGCCTCGCCTTCGGTGGAGAACGGCGTCGCACTGGCCAGCCAGGTCATCGAGTCGTAGAAGCCGGCGCCACCGGTGTCGGACGTGATGTAGTAGTTGTCGCCAAGGGTGTGAATCTTCTTGGCGTCCTGATAGAACTCGTCCCAGGTCTTGTTGCCCTGGCCGGTGTTCACCAGGTTGACATTGATGCCGGTCTTCTTTTTTGAAGTCCTTGGCCACCTGAGTCAGCGTAGGCCCCAAGCCCACACGGTGATTTCCTTGACGTCGCCTTCCTGCTTCGGAGCGGAGCTGCTGCTTGAGTTGCCGCACGCAGCGACGCTGACCAGCATCGCCGCAGCCCGGTAAGCGCCAGCGCCTTCTTTCCCATAAGGCGTATGTCGCGTGTCACCGCAAACATACGCCTTTCCTAAGCCCTTACAGCCCAGTGTTTCCAACGATTATCGCCTGAGCACGACAACGCCCGTCGGATCGATGGTGGCCCGCCCGTCGTCGACATGCGCGAGCGAAGCCGCGATGGCCTCCCCCTCAACGTCGACGGTCACCGGTTCATGGGTGCGGTTGAACACGAACTCGAAGTGGCTCGCCGCCGCGGCGTCGGCGCGTTCGACACGCAGCACGCGGCCATCACCGGCGAGGTCCGACAGCCCCATGGAACCCAGCATCGCCGGCAGGCTCTTCGCAAGCCCCTGACGGCCCAGACGGCATCCGACATATACGGTCCGCCCGTCGCCATACCCGTTGGCCACGATGGCCGGCACCTCGTTCATGCCGGTCCAGCGTTCCGCCTTATAGGAGGCCAGTACCGTGGACGTGTCGGCCGTGGACGTGATCACATCGGCGAAGTCATGCGCCACCGTGCCATTGTCCAGGTCGAGGTGATCCAATGCGCCCGGCATGTCGTTGCCCATCGGGGCGAACTCTTCGACGCGCACGCCGACGACGTCACGAATCGAGCCCGGGTAGCCGCCAAGCCAGATGTGGTCGTTCTCGTCGCTCAATCCGGTGTAGTACGTCACGAACAACTTGCCGCCGTTCGCCACGAACTCCCGAACCCTACGGCTCGTCTCTTCGGACAGCAAATACACACACGGCAGCACGGCAATCTCGTAGGAATCCCAATCGGACCGCACCGGAACCACGTCGGCGGTGATGCCGTTGTCGGCAAGCGCGCGGAACCAATCCAACGGCTCGGTCCAATGATCGACCTGCTGGGTCGGGTTCGCGGTGTACTCGGTGGCCCACTGGGACTCGTAGTCGAACACGACGGCGACCTTGGACTTGACCGTCTTGGTGCCCATCAGACCCTCGTCGGACAGACGTCCCAGATCGGCACCCAGCTCGCACACATCACGGAAGATCTGCGAATCCTCGCCCGCATGCGGCACCATCGAGGAGTGCCACTTCTCCGCGCCGGCCTTGGACTGTCGCCACTGGAAATAGCAGATGGCGTCGGCGCCCATGGCGACCTGCGCGAGGGAGTCGCGCACGACCGAGCCCGGCTCCGCACGGTAGTTGATCGGACGCCAATTCACCGCGGAGGTGGAATGCTCCATCTGGAACCACGGTTCCTTGCGTGAAATGCCGTCCATCAGCGACGCGGCGTACGCAACCTCGTCGAAATGGGCCTCGCCCGGCGTGAAGTAGTGGTCGTTGGAGACGAAATCGACCTCCGCACCCCAGTCGTCATAGTCAAGCATCGAGCCGCCGGCGGACACCATGAAATTGGTGGTCAGCGGCAGACCCGGCGTGATGGACTCCAGCACGTCACGTTCGGCGATGTAGAGCTCCTTGAGCGCGTCGGAGCTGAACCGCTTGTAGTCGAGCAGCTTGCCCGGGTTCATGAAGTTGCCGTCACCGATGTAGCGAGGCGGGATGATCTCGGAGAAATCGTTCATGTGCTGGGCCCAGAACGCTGTTCCCCAGGCCTCGTTCACCGCGTCGATGGTCTTGTAGCGCTTCTTGCACCACTTCTGGAAGGCGCGCATGGCGTCGTCCGAGTAGTCGAAGCGGTTGTGGCAGCCGTATTCGTTGCTCACGTGCCAGGCCACCACGTATGGGTTGCCCTTATAGTGCTCGGCCATACGACGGCACAGGTTCAGCGCGTACTCGCGGAACACAGGGCTCGTCGGACGCCAATGCTCACGGGCACCCGGCCACACGGTGTCGCCGCGCTCGTCCTTCCACAGCACCTCCGGATGGGCCTGGGTCAGCCACATCGGCGGGGAGGCGGTGGCGGAGGCGAGGTCTACGGCGATGCCCGCCTTGCCGAGCTTATCGATGGCACGGTCCAGCCAGTCGAAATCGTACTTGCCTTCCTCCGGCTCGATCTTCGCCCATGAGAAGATGCCGACTGATACAAGGTTGACGCCGGCCTTCTTCATCAGACGGATATCATCGTCCCAGACCTCCTCCGGCCATTGGTCGGGATTGTAGTCACCGCCATACCAGAGACGGGATTCAGCGCCCTTCAGCGGCTGCGGCCAACTGTGCTTTCTGCGTTTACTCATGTTCCGCTCCATTACTTGTTCATTGTCTGACGCCCCGGCCGAACCGTCGCATCGACGAAAAATCAACTGTGACATGCGAGCGGGCTGGTGCCATATCGCGCCAGCCCGCATCGCACACGGTGAGCGTCCCTCCATATCATATACATGTTCCGTATGGAGAGCCAGCCGCTAGGCGCACGTCAAGACCGTCAGACGAACGTGACGCATGCTGCAAGCGGACACTGGCCCTCCCGCGAGATCACTCCTTGACGGCGCCGGCGGCGAGGCCGGACTGCCAGTACTTCTGCAGGCACAGGAACGCGATGACCAGCGGGATGATCGTGATCAGCGAGCCCGTGATGACCAGGTTCTGGATGGCTTGGCCGCCCGCAGTGGACGCTTGGTCCTTCCGCTGGTTCAGACCGATGGTCAGCGGGAACCAGTCCGAGTCCTTCAACATGATCAGCGGCAGAAAGCAGTCGTTCCACGTGGCAACGATCGTGAACAGGGCCGCCAGCGCGATGCCCGGCACCGAGATCGAGCCGATGATCACCGCGGACACGGCCTTGCGGCCCGGGAAGCGGAACTTCGCCAAAGCGTAGCCGCCCATGATCGCCAGCAGGGTCGCGCCGCCCGCGCCCACCACCACGTAGATCAGCGTGTTGACCAGCCAGCGCGCGAAGATGCCGTCGTCATAGGTGAACACCGTCACGATGTTGTCCCACAGCGCGAACGTCTTGCCAAAGCCCAGGCCGAACGCGCCCGTGAAGTCCGATTGGGTCTTCGTCGCGTTGATGAGCATGGAGACGAACGGGAACAGGCAGCAGACCGCGAAGATCGGCACGATGAACACGAACACCAACGCGAACGGCCACATGAACTTCCAACCACGCCAATCCCGCTTGTGCTTATTCACACGAGCCAAAGGCGACACACTCACCGATGTCATGCCCCTCTCCTTCGAAGGACTCGCAGCGAAGCACACCGCACAGAACTTGCCACAACGCAACAGCTCATTGAACTTGTTCCGCGAAATGCACCCTCTCTAAATGTTTGCGTTACCATAATATCAATATTGTTGGAATTGTCCACTTGAGGGTACGGCAAGTCATCAGGAGATGGTCTATACTGATGGTAACCAAAACATAGAAATGCCAAAAAAACAAGCAGGAACCATGGATCATTCGCAACCCGCTTCCATGCAGGACGTGGCGAAAGCCGCCAGCGTGTCGCCCCAGACGGTCTCACGAGTCGCCAACGGAAGCAATGCCGTCCGACCGGAAACACGGCAGCGTGTGGAAGCCGCCATGGCCAAGCTGGGTTACCGGCCCAACTATGCGGCCAGGGCGCTTAAGCACGGCAAGTTCAAGGATGTCGGCGTCGTGCTGTTCAACATGCTCACCTATGGCAACGCGCGTATCCTCGGCGGCATCGCCGACGCGGCGAACAGCAATGGTTACGCCATCACGATGCAGTCCTTCGGACGCAATCGGGAACGCACCCTGCATGCCGCCATCGAGCGTATGAAGCAGCTTCCCGTGGACGGCGTCATCGCCGTCATGGAGGAGCACGTGACGGACTTCTCGGAGTTCCGCCCGCCCAAGGAGCTGCCGGTCGTCATCATCTCCGAGGATCCCGCGAACTACTGCCCCACCATCGATGCCGACCAGTACGGCTGCTCAGCCGCCGTCGTGGACTATCTGCTCAGCAAGGGGCACAAGACCGTCTACCACATCGCCGGGCCGTCCTCATCGCGAGCCGCGGAAAGCCGCGCGCAGGGGTGGCACGACACGCTCGACCAACTGGGGCTGCGCATCCCTCCGACCTATATGGGCGACTGGGAGGCGGACAGCGGATATCAAGCCGGACTCGCGCTGGCTCACGACCCCGATTGCACCGCGATCTATGCGGCCAACGACCAGATGGCGTATGGCGCGATGCTCGGATTGCAGGCCGCCGGCAAACGCGTGCCGGAAGACGTCAGCATCGTCGGAGTGGACGATTCGCTGAGCGGGACGATTCCACGGCTGTCGCTGACCACCATGCGCATGAAATTCAACGACATCGGACGCGAGGCGTTCTTCATGACCAAGCGTCTGTGCGAGGGCCTTCGAGTGCCTTCGGGCGTGAAGACCGTGGTTCCCGCGGAGCTGGTGGAACGCGGGTCGGTGCGCGACCTGGAATCCTAGACGACGAATCTCAAGCGATAATGGCCTCGGCCTCGCCGGTGTCGAACGGGCGAGGCCGAGGCCATTATCCGTTCAGCGCCGGCGATTCGTCAGAGGTTCGCCGGCTACATAACGCCTTACGTTCTCCAATGCGATACATCCGGTCGATGCCTTCCGCCGTGCGGGTCGGGTCACGACGCACTCCCAGCGTGTTCGCGCCCATGGCCTTGCATATGCTGGCGAAATGCGAGCCGATGTCCCCGGTGCCGACCACCAGCACCGTGGAGCCGCGCACGCTCAGCGCACGGCCGACATCGTGCCATCGCCGCTCCCCTTGTTGACGGGCATATATCGACATTGTAGGCGCATGGAATATTGCCGCGACGCCGGTGTAAAAATGACGATGCGCCGGCCCGTCTTTTCTAGGAGACGGGCCGGCGCATCAGACGGCCGGAGAACCGATGTTACCGGTTGGACTTACGCTTGGCTTCAAGCGTCACGACCGCACCCGCTACCATCGCGAGTGCAGCGAAGACAACGCCCATTGTGGAGGCGCCGGTCTTTGCGATCACGTCGCCGGGCTTCTTGCCGTCGCCGGGCTTCTTGCCGTCGCCGGGCTTTTCACCTTCACCAGGCTTTTCACCTTCACCGCCGGGGGTCGTCGGCTTGGTCTTCAGCGCGTCGATCGCCGCAGACAGAGCCGCCTCGGCGGCATTGACATCATCCTGGCTCACCTTGTCATCGTCATAGACCTTGAGCGCTGCGGCGAGCTTGTCATCAAGCACCTTGAGCGACTCGTCCGTATAGGCGGAACGGTCGATCGCCTGAGCCTTGGTGATCGTGGCGTGCAGCTTGTCCTTGTTGACTTCGGTCGGAGGCTTCTCGCCACCCTTCTTGGTGAACGTCAGCTCATACGTGACTGGGGACGTCACACCATCCGGGAAGCGGTATCCGTCGGCGGGCTCGGCGGTGACTGTGACGGTCACGTTCTCATCGCCCACGTTCACTACGGAACCAGCGGCCAACACCTTGCCGTCGACCTTGTACACGACTCCCTCGATGTCGGGGATGGTGTATGTATCGGCATCATCGTCCACTGTCGGCTTCTGCGGGGTGGCGACCTTGTCCTCCTCTACGGCCGTGGGCAGCAACTCGACATTCATTTCCGCCGCGGAGCCGAAGTTCGATCCGGAATAATCGGTCTTGATGACAAACTTGACGTACCGTCCGTTCTTGGGGGTCAGCTTGATGCGCTGCGTGTAGGCGACGTTCTTCAACGTGCCCGAGGCCACAGGGGCTCCAAAATCGTTGGGATCGTCGGAGACATACACCTCGTAATCCTTGGCGGCACCGTTATTGTTGCCGTCGATACGGGCGAGGTAGTCGAAGTAGGCGACGTTCTCACGCGATTTGCCGAGATCGAGAGTCACCCAATGCGGGGCAGACGCGGTGGTCGGGCTGTACTGGGAGTGCCAGCTCGTCGACGAGTCGCCGTCGAGCGCCCTCGCCGCCTCTGCGCCGGAGTTCTGCGACGACTGGGCGTGCACGCTGATCTCATCCTGCGGGACATACACGCGGGAGGCCGGTGCAGTGGCGGAATCGGCCACGACCCAGCCGGCGTCGTCCTTGCCGAGTGCCTTCAGCGCCTGCTTCAGCGTCAGCCCGGCGGTCATGCCGTCGAAGCTCGCGGTGGTGGCTTTGTCGCTTTCGCCGTATGTCGTCACGGTGATGGGCTCGTCCTTGGTGCCGTAGCCGAAGACGGCGAAGTCCCCGGTCAGCTCGGTGCCCGCCTTGACGAAGATCACGGAGCCTGGCGCGACGGTCACATCGTGCAGCTGCTCGATCGACGTCATGGGCTTGTCCTTCGTGAATCCATCTCCCGCGGTCTGCGCCGTCGGGTCGATGTAGTAGGCGCGGGCGCCGGTCTGAATCTCGGATTCGGTGTGGAACACCTCAAGACGGCTCAGACGCACCGGACCGCGGGAGGAGTTGACCACCAGACGGATGGCATCGATGTTCTGGGACGTGAAGCGAAGGTCGCGCTGCTGCCCGACCGTCGTCATAGTCGCCAGATTCGTCCATGTTCCATTGACTCGTCCCTGCAGGGTGGCGCTTTCGATCTGCTGGCCGGCATTGCGCACGTCCTCGGAGATCTTCACTGCATCCACGGCGACAGTGCTGCCCAGATCGATGGTGTACGTCGGCGTATTGCCCACGGCCTCGTCGGAGGAGAGCTTCGAACCGTCGGTCAGCTTCGGGGCCGCTACCGCGGTGCCGTTCGCGGACGCGGCGACGGTCGCGCTCTTGCCCAGGGCAAGATCGGTGCCGTAGCGTCGGGCGAGCTCCTCGCCCAGCCCCTTAAGTCCCGCGGCATCCGCATCGGCGAGCTTGCCGGTATCGGACGGTGGGACGTTCAGCAGATACTGCGAGTTGCGTCCCGTGGACTGCTCGTAGTACTTCACGACTTCGGCTACGGACGCCGGCGATTGGTTGGCATGGTAGAACCATCCGGGCCGGTTCTTGGCGTCGACTTCGGCCGGATACCAGTGCAGCTGGTTGGCGGCGCCGCTGCGGATCTCGGACAGCACGCTCGACATGGTGCCAAGCGTACCGTCGGGGGCCATCTGGCCAGGCTTGAGCGACACCTTGTCTACGCCGTCGTTGTATGCCGCCTGCGGGCTCCACTCGGTCTGACGGGCCCAGCCGTCCTCGTTGCCCACCCATCGGGCATCGTATGCGGCGTTGGCCTGAATTGCCTGGGGCTGAAGCTGGCGGATCATCTTGTAGAACACGCCATAGTCGTAATGCTCAGTGCCTGCGGTGTTGCCTTGGGCACCGTCGAACCAGACCTCGGAGATGTCGCCGTACTCAGTCAGCAGCTCATAGAGCTGGTTGAGCATGTAGGCGCCGTACTCCGTGGCCTTGTACTTGAACGTGGGCAGTTTGCCGGAAGCCACCTTGTCGGCGCGGTCGTCGTTCTCCACCAGCGTGGGGATCGTGCGCTCGACGCGTGCGGAGCCGTTGCCCCAGACGCCCTTCTTCTCCATGTAGGAATCAGCCGGCGAATAGTAGATGCCGACCTTCAGGCCGTATTTCTTCGCCGAGGCGACAATCTTGCGGAACAGGTCCTTCTCCCCCGTGCGCTTGGCGACGGCGGTGTTTGCCCAGTCGTGCTCGGTGTTGTACCGCGAGTCGTACAGCTCGAAGCCGTCATGGTGCTTGACCGTCACCATGATCATCTTGAAGCCACCGTCGGCGAAGGACTTCGCCCACTGGTCGGTGTCGAGGCCGGTCGGGTCGATGCGGGAGGGATCCTCGTTACCGTGACCCCACTCCTGGTTGTAGTACGTGTTGATGCCGTAATGGAGGAATCCGATCTGACCCCAGTCGATGTAGTCGGCCTGCCCTTCGGTCGGACGCAGCTTGGACAGCTTGGTCTTAAGCGCGGCCTCGCACTCGGCGGGCTTCACGTCGAAGGTATTCGCCTCCTTGATGCCCGACGTGTCGCAGCTGACCTGAGAGTAGACCAGCTTGAATTCGTTGGTGGTGAAGTTCGCGGAGGTTTTGGCCAGGCGGATCTCGCTCAGCGAGCCGACGAAGCCGCGGCTGAGCGCGGCGGAATGCACGTCGTTGCCGAAGCCGACCTTGCCCTTGATGTTCGAATTCAGGTAAGCCAGACCGGTGATGTTCTTGGTCTGGGCGTCACCGCCATCCACGCGCATGACGAGCTTCGCGCCGGTGCCGGCCTCATTGGGCACATACGCCACCGACACGACGTGCTCCGCACCCGTGGCGGCCGCGGACTCGATCTTGTGGTCGGTCCAATTATCGCCGGACTTGGTGGAGGCGCCGAACACGAGCTTGTTCGACTCGTAGCGCAGGAACAGGTTGCCGCCCGCGCCGAACAGGGTCTGGTTGTCGCCGGTCTGCGTCGGGGTGAAGCGCAGCTCCGCGACCAGCGGCGTGGTAATAGCCTCGTTGTCACCGAGGGTGAAGTCCGTGGGCGTGAAATCGAATCCGGCCGTGCCGCCGGCCAGCGTGACGGCGGAGTTCGAGATGGACGGATTGGCCGAGCGCGACACCAGCGAGCCCAGCATCTGCTCGCCGCTCGCCGCGGTATATGAGGTGCCGCTGAACGTGCCGTTGAAATTGACATGCAGCAGCTGGGATGCGTCAAGAATCTCCCACGGGGCGTCCGAATTGGCGACACGCACGCGGAACACGTCACCGGCAAGACCGCGGCTCGCCGCGCCGGAAGCGGGGTTCACCTCGTAGCCGATCCCGAACTTGTTCCCGACGGAATCGCTGACGGCCGCGAGCTCGCCGGCCGCGGAGGTGGCGGTCTCGCCGGCCACGCCATCCACCTTCAACTGCAACGTCGAGGCAGCGCCGTCGGCTCCCGGCAGATATGTCAGCTGGATGATGTGCTTCACATTGTTGGAAGGCAGCGTCACGGACTTCTTGTAGTCGTTCCATGTATTGCCGGAAGGGTTCGTGGAGAAGCCGTATTCGAGGTTGCTGCCGTTCGCCCGCACGAAGATGTTGCCCATGGCGGAGAACAATGTGGCGAGGTTGCTGGGCGTCTGCTTCGTACGGTATTCCATTTCGGCGCGGAATCCCTTGTTCACCTTCCCGCTCGCGCTGAAGCTCTCGGTCGAGGTGAAGGTCACGCCGTTGGTGCCGCCAGCGAGGGTGATGCCGCCGCCGTCAAGCTTGGTCGGTATGCTGCCGTGCTTGGTCACGGAGCCCCTCGCCACCTCGTCGCCACCTGTGGTGTAGGTGTCTTCAGCGAACGTGCCGCCGAACGACACATCGAGGTATTCCATCGGATCCGCCGCCACCGCGACGTTCGGCAATGCCACGAACGCGAGCGCCGAGACCGCTATCAATGCGGTGAGTCTGCGCAGCCACGAACGCGAGCATCCTCTTGATGCTGTGTGTAGCATATTTCAATCCTCTATGATTTTGAACATTCTTGTACTTCTTGCCGGAATCTTTGCCCCGGAGGCACGACATCGTTCCGCCAAGTGTTCAGATTCCCGCAGACAGTCTATCAGATCAGGCTGATTTAAGGTACCCTATGCAGGAGTTCGACATATGACGGTGCCGGAGAGCATTGGACTCTCCGGCACCGGTCATGTTCAGCCCCTACGGCGCTTGATGGTCAGCAGCACCGTCGCAGCGCTGGCGAGCGCCATGACCGCGACCGATATCGCGGTCACGTTCACGCCGGTCGCCGACAGCGGAGGCTTGGGTTTGTCGTTGGTCTTGCCACTGTCTTCCGCTCCGTCACCGGGCTTGTTGCCGGGCTTGTCCGTATCCGTGTCGCCGGTTCTCGCATAGTACGTCGCACACATTATCATCACCTCGTCAATCGCCCGGTAACGCAAGCATACCGCGGAACAACAAAAGTGGTCCCGCCGTTGAACGGCAGGACCACTTCATGCATTCCACGCGCCCGTGCGTCACGCAGCGGGCGCGGTCGGCTCACCACGGCGTCACGCCTTGACGACCTCCACACCCAGTTCGGCGCCTTCCTTCACCGCGAAGGAGGTGGCCAGCGTCTCATGGGCGATCAGATCGCGGAACCGCTCGACATCGGCCACATTGGCGGACGGCACGGTCAGCACCAGGGCGATGCGATCGGCGATGTCCAGGTCGGCGGCCTTGCGGGCGTCCTGCACGGCGCGAATCACGTCGCGGGCGTAGCCCTCGGCCTCCAGGTCGGCGGTCAGCACGGTATCGAGGATCACGAAACCGCCGGTGGGCAGAGCGGCCGACACGGAAGCGTCGGCCTCGGCGGCGTTCTCCTCCTCCACGCGGTTGATTAGCTCGTATTCGCCGGCCTCCAGCGCAACCTCGCCGTTCGGCGTCTCGACGACCGGAGCACCGGTCGCGGCATCGACGTGCCAAGCACCGGTCTTGGACGCCTTGATGGCGAACTGGACCTGCTTGCCGAGGCGCGGGCCGGCGGCGCGGGCGTTGACCTTCAGCTCGTGCACGATCTTCAGTCCCTGCGAACCGGCATCCTCCATCGTGCAGAACTCAATATCCTTTATATTAAGCTCTGACTTGAGAATTTCGTCGTACGCCTTGACGGCATCCACATCCTCGACCACGACGGTGAGCTTGGCGAGCGGCTGGCGCACACGGATCTGGGCGGCCTTGCGCAACGACAGAGCGCCGGAGACGATCTCGCGCACCTTCTCCATCGCGTCCACCAGTGCCGGGTCGTCGACCAGCACACGGCCAAGCTCGGTCGCCTCACCGGTCTTCTCGTCCGCGACGTACGGCCAATCGGCCAGATGCACGGATTCGCCGCCGGTCAGGCCACGCCACACGGATTCGGACTCCATCGGGGCGAGCGGCGCGAGAACGCGCATGAACACCTCAAGCACGGTGTACAGCGTGTTGAACGCATTCACGTCCTCCTTCCAGAAGCGATCACGGGTGTTGCGGATGTACCAGTTGGTGAGCACGTCGATGAAGTCACTCGCCGCATCGCACGCGTCAGAAATCGCGAACTCGTCGAGCGACTTCTCTACACGCTCTACGAGCCTGCGGGTGCGGGCCAGCAGGTAACGATCCATCTCAGGCAGACCCGCCACCTCGTCCGCGCGCAGCTGACGGGCGTCGAAGCCGGCCCCGCCATTGGCCGCGTTCGCATACAGCGTGAAGAAGTAGTAGGAGCTCCACACCGGCAGCATGACCTGGCGCACGGTGTCGCGGATGCCCTCAGCGGTAACAATGAGGTTGCCGCCGCGCAGGATCGGCGACGACATAAGGAACCAGCGCATGGCGTCGGAACCGTACTTGTCGAACACGCCGTTCACGTCCGGGTAGTTGCGCAGGTGCTTCGACATCTTCTGGCCGTCGGAACCGAGCACGATGCCGTGGCAGATCACGTTCTTGAACGCCGGGCGGTCGAACAGCGCGGTGGCCATCACGTGCAGCAGGTAGAACCAGCCGCGGGTCTGGCCGATGTATTCGACAATGTAGTCGGCCGGGAAGTGCTGCTCGAACTTCTCCTTGTTCTCGAACGGGTAGTGGAACTGCGCGAATGACATCGAACCGGATTCGAACCAGCAGTCGAGCACGTCGCTGATACGGTGCATGTGGCTCTTGCCGGTCGGGTCGTCCGGGTTGACGCGCGTGAGGTTGTCGATCCACGGACGGTGCATGTTGACGTTGCCGTCCTTGTCGCGCGGGTAGTCGCCGAAGTCGGCCTTGAGCTCCTCCAACGAACCGTACACGTCGACGCGCGGGTACTTCGGGTCATCGCTCACCCACACCGGGATCGGCGAACCCCAGAAGCGGTTGCGGGAGATCGACCAGTCGCGCGCGTTGGCGAGCCACTTACCGAACTGGCCGTCCTTGACATTCTCAGGAATCCAGTTGATCTGCTGGTTGAGCTCCAACAGGCGCGGCTTGATCTTCGTCACCGACACGAACCAGGAGCTCACAGGCTTGTAGATCAGCGGCGTGGCGCAACGCCAGCAATGCGGGTAGGAGTGCACATAGCTCTTCTCCTGGAACAGGATCGCGCGATGCTCGGCCGGGATCTCGGCCAGCGGGCCGTCTCCGTTGCGCAGGTTGCGCAGGATCGGTTTGTTCGCGTCGAACACGTACATGCCCTCGTAATCGGGGCACTGCGCGGTGAAGCGGCAGCCGGCGTCGAGCACGTCAGTGCTCTTGATGCCGTGCGCGTTCAGCGTGTTCATATCGTCCTCACCATAGGGAGCCTGGTGAACCAGGCCGGTACCCTCGACGGTGTCGACGTAGTCCGCGGTAAAGATTTGGTAGCCTTCGGGCCCCGGCACGTTGCCCTCAGACTCGGCTTTGTCGCCAGCGAAGTACGGGAACACCGGCCAGTAACGCCAACCGGCCATCTCGGAGCCCTTGAGCTCGCGCACGACCTCGTAATCCTCGCCGAGCTCCTTCTCGTACTTGGAGAGCAGGGGCTTGCCGAAGTAGAACTTCTTGCCGGCGTACTTGCCCTGCGTCGGGCGCACCTCGACATAGTCGATGTCAGCGCCGACGACGATTGCGAAGTTAGTGGGCACGGTCCACGGCGTGGTGGTCCAGAAGACCGCGTAGGCGTCCTCCTCGTCGCGCAGCTTCACGGCCACCGACACGGTGGTGTCCTGACGATCCTGATACACGTCGGCGTCCATGCGCAGCTCGTGCGCCGAAAGCGGCGTCTGATCCTTCGGACAGTACGGCAGCACGCGGTAGCCCTGGTACGCCAGACCCTTCTCGTACAGCTGCTTGAACGCCCACATCACCGACTCCATGTACGGGATGTTCAGCGTCTTGTACCCGTGCTCGAAGTCGACCCAGCGGGCCTGACGATGCACGTAATCCTGCCATTCGTGCGTGTACTTCAGCACGGAGGCGCGGCAGGCGTCATTGAACTTGTCGATGCCCATCTTCTCGATCTGGTCGACCGAGTCGATGCCGAGCTCCTTCTGCGCCTCAAGCTCGGCGGGCAGGCCGTGGGTGTCCCAGCCGAACACGCGGTTGACCTTGCGGCCCTTCATGGTCTGGTAGCGCGGGATCACGTCCTTCGCGTAACCGGTCAGCAGGTGGCCGTAGTGCGGCAGGCCGTTCGCGAACGGCGGGCCGTCGAAGAACACGAACTCGTTCTGACTATGGTCGCCGGAAGGGTTGCGTTCAACGGACTTGTTGAAGGTGTCGTCCTTGTCCCAATACTTCAGGACGGTTTCCTCCATGTTGGGGAAACTCGGGTTCGGCGCGACGCTGGCGGTCTCGCCGCCCTCGTTCGCCTTGGGATACACGTGGGAATTGGTGGTTTCGCTCACCATTGCTCTCCTCGATGTCGCATTGCACTGGTCCTACGGGAGCTGGCTATAGCGAACCATTCACGGGAAGAACAGGGATTGAGACGGCCGTTCGCCACACCGGCGGCATATATGCGCCGGCGATGTCCTCGCGGCCGGAACCCTTGTTCCGCCCGGAACGGCCGTCATGGCCATTCCCGCCTACGAGGACGATGATCAGCGGCATGCCCTCAGGCTGCCGACCGCCACCGCGGTACCACCTCGCTTGTCGCTCACATCCGGCCATCCTAAGACGGCGAAAACTCGCGACCGCTTGTGTTCGGCTGTGACGGGCCGATCCCGCCGGTTCTACTCAGCTTCGTGCCGTCGACGTTCGATCGACCGTCATGAAGCTTTTCTTCCGAAGACTCCCCGCTGATAACGGATCATCGCCTTGACTTCGGTGCATATCCTAGCACGGTGTGTGGCCGACGGAACCGGGGTGTCCGCGAACGCCGTCGGCTCGCGGCCAGGCAATCATGCGAGGCCCGAAATCCGACCATCATGCCGGATGTACGCCGACGCTCAATCGCGCACGATGCTGCCGACGATCCCCGAGACAATGGACATGATGAGAGAGCCGAGCACCGCCCACCAGAACCCGTGCACCAGCACGCCAACACCGAACAGACTGATTGCCAACCATGAGGCGAGCCGCATGAACAGCCAGTTGATGACCAGATACAGCAGCCCGAACGTGAGAATCGAAAACGGCAACGCGATCAGCTGCGTCACCGGCTTGATCGAGGCGTTGATCAGCGCCATGAACAGCGCGAACACTGCGATTCCCAAAATCGGAGGCTGCCCCACCGCGGTCATGCCGGGCAGAAGCACCACCATCACCGCGGCCGCAACCGTCAGCACCAGCCATCGCATCAGAAAATCCTTCATGGCGCCCATCTTATGCCATCCAAGCCGTCACCGATCGGTTGCGATGTGCCGGTTCGGTGCATTCATCATATGTCGGGCACGATCATCGAGAACGATTGCACTTAAGGGCACAATCGCCGCCTAAAGACCCAGACCACCCTCAGTCGGCTCCGCCGACAGCTCCCGCCAGCAGGAGCCAGCATGCAACTCCAATACGACGTCAGGGCGGAAATCGTCGATTACGTTCCGCGGATTCTTCGGCTACCATGCAAACAGGAGGACGACGATGACTGCAAAGGAAACGGCGGCGGCGACCACGACGAAGCAGGCAGCCGCCCGGCAACGGGCGTTCGCGCAACTGGACGCGACCTTCCGCTCAGGAGTCACCCGGCCACTGCGCTGGCGAAAGGCGCAACTCGACGCGATGGCCCGAATGCTGAGGCAGAATGCCACCGTCATCGCCCGTGCGGTACGCGCCGACCTGGGCAAACCCGCCGCGGAGACCGCGCTGATGGAAATCGGGCTGGTGCTCGATGAGATTCGCTTCATCAAGCCACGCCTCGGCAGGTGGGCGGCGCGGCATCCCAAGCCGATGCATTACCTGCTGCAGCCCGCAGTCGGCTGGACAGTCGCCGAGCCGAAAGGCGTGGCGCTCATCATCTCGCCGTGGAACTATCCGGTGCTGCTCAGTTTCGAGCCTATGGCGGACGCGATCGCCGCAGGCAATTGCGTGTGCATGAAACCATCGGAGCTGTCTCCGCACACCAGCGGCGTGATGGCGGACCTCATCGCACGGTACATGGACCCGCAGGCGTTCCTCGTGGTTCAGGGAGGGCAGCAGGAGACGACAAAGCTGCTGGAGCAGCCGTTCAATCACATCTTCTACACCGGCGGAGGAAAAGTCGGTTCGATAGTCATGGCCGCCGCCGCGAAGCATCTCACACCGGTCACTTTGGAGCTCGGAGGCAAGTCGCCGGTGTTCGTCGACCGTACCGCGAACCTCGACGTCGCCGCGCGGCGCATCGCCTGGGGGCGGTTCATCAACGCCGGGCAGACCTGCGTGGCACCCGACTATGTGCTCGCAACGTCCGACGTCATCGAGCCGCTGGCAGGAAAGATCGCCGAGGCCGTCACGCGGTTCTTCGGCTCAGACCCGCAACATTCCGACAGTTTCGGACGCATCATCAACGCCCGGCATTTCGACCGGCTGACTGCGCTGCTACCCGATCCGAAGAGCCCCGCCACCGGACGCACGGTATGCGGGGGCAATACCAGACGCGATGACCTCTACATCGCACCGACCGTGCTATTGGGCGTCAAACCCGATGCGCCGGTGATGCAGGAGGAGATATTCGGCCCGATTCTGCCCATTCTGGAAGTCGCCGACGCGAAAGCCGCAGTGGAATTCATCAACGCCCGGCCACGCCCGCTGGCGGCCTACGCGTTCACGGGCAGCAAGAGGGTACGGCGGATGTTCGAGCGCGAAGTCAGTTGCGGAGCGCTGGGATTCAACCTGCCGCTTGGCCATCTGATCTCCAGTTGGCTGCCGTTCGGCGGCGTGGGAGCTTCGGGCATGGGCTCATATCACGGCAAGGCCGGGTTCCTGGAGTTCAGTCATGTCAAGACCGTGGTCGGCAAGCCCGCGGTGCCGGATACGCTTTCGCTGGTGTATCCGCCGTATGACGGCTTGAAGAAGATACTGATTTCGGCGGTCAGCCATACGCCGAGAGTGCGGTAGCGGGACACGGCGCACCTCCCGCTGACGGGAGGTGACGCGCAGCGCCGGTGGGTGGTGACCATCCCCAGTCGGCTCGGCCGACAGCCCCGCCAGCGGGGGCGTTACAGTGCTCCAGTCGTCTCCGCCGACAGCCCTTCGGGCCCTGCAATTATGGACGGGCTAGGCATGACTGTTCCGCTGGCTCGCTGTCGTTCGCTCTTCGCCTACAGACCGCACCGCTGTTTGCTTGACGGCTCAGCCCGTCAACGGGGGCATAATGGAAAAGCCCCTCGCGATGAGGGGCTTTATCGATGAGTAGGACTTGTTACTTGGCTTCGTTTGTGGTGAGCATGGCCTTGGTGACCTGTTGGTAGAGATCCTCGTAGCCGCCGGGCGTGGAGGCGGGCAGCACGACGGTCTTGGCGTTGTTCGACTCGGACAGCGAGCGCATCACATCAAGGTACTGGTTGAACAGCACGACGTTGTTGACGTCGTTGATGTCCATGCCCACGGCCTGCAGGCTCTTGATCTGGTCGACGATGCCGTTTGCGATCTCACGACGGTAGTTGGCCTGGCCCTCACCCTGGAGTCGGGTCTTCTCGGCGTCCGCAGCGGCCTGCGTCTCGATCTGGATGCGCTGCGCCTCGGCACGCTGGCGGGTGGCCTCCTTCTCACGCTGCGCGGCGTTGATGGAGTCCATCGCGCTCTTGACCTGCGGGCTCGGGTCAATGGCGGTGATCAGCGTCTTGACGACGGTGAAGCCGAAGCGCGCCATCTCGGTGCCGACCGTCTTCTGCACGTCGAAGGCGACGTCGTCCTTGCGGGCGAAGGCGTCATCGAGGCTGAGCGCCGGGATCGCGGAACGCAGCGCGTCCTCCATGTAGCTCCTGAGCTGTCCGGCGGGATCGCGCAGCTCATAGTATGCGGTGGCGACGTTCTCAGGATTGACACGGAACTGCGTCGAAGCGACGACCGTGACGAACACGTTGTCGAGCGTCTTGGTTTCCAGCTGCACGTTCAGCTGGGAGACTCGCATGTTCGTCTTCGTCGAGATGCGGTCGACGAACGGGATCTTGGCGTGGATGCCGGCGAACTGGACCTTATTGTATTTGCCGAACCGTTCGATGATGTATGCCTGCTGTTGCGGCACGATGAAAATCGAGGCGCACAGCACGGCGAGGACGATGACGACGATGACGCCCGATATGATCAGAGCACCCGTCATTCCCACCAGAACACCCATCATTCCTCCTTGCCTGGTGTTGCCGTACCCTATTTCGGGCGCGATGTCTATTCCATCCTATCTGAAAACGACGGGCTTTCAGTGAAAGCTCACATAGAATTCAAGAGTTGTTCGCCGTGTGGCCCTTCTTCGTCTCACCGTACGGGACGGCGGCATGCCCACGTCTACTCCCCGTATGCGCCGGCTATGGCCCGGTCAAGGTCGGCCATCAGGTCTCCCGCGTCCTCAAGACCGATGGACAGACGAATCAAATCGTCGCTCACACCGGCGGCCTTGCGATACGATTCCGGCACCTCGCGGTGAGTGATGTTCGCGGGGTCGACGATCAGCGACCTTGCATCGCCGATATTTGGCACGTATGAGAACAGCTTCACGCCGTCGAGGATGCGACGCACGCGGTCCGCGCCGCCTTCCACCTTGAACGAGAGGATCTGGCCGACGCCTCGGGGGAAGTATTTCCCGGCGAGCGCATGATACGGCGAGTCCGGCAACCCTGAATAATTCACCGACACGACATGCGGCGTGCGTTCGAGGTGCCCGGCGATGGCCGTCGCCGTTTCGACCTGGCGGGCGACCCGCTGCGGCAGCGTCTCCAGTCCGATCAGCTGCAGGTATGCGTTGAACGGGCTTTGCACGGCACCGAACGTGCGCAGGTATTTGACGCGGATGCGCCTGATGAACGCTTCGGAGCCAAACGCCCCGGAGAAGCTGCGCCGGTTGCCGTCGATGTCGGCGATGACCTGCTCAGGCCGCGTGAATTGCAGGAAACGGCCGTTCGCCCAGTCGAACCGTCCGGCGTCGACGATCACGCCGCCGATGGCGTTGCCATGCCCGGTGATGCCCTTGGTGGTCGAATGCACAACGATGTCGGCGCCGAATTCGATCGGGCGCAGCAGGTACGGCGTCGGCACGGTGTTGTCGAGAATCAGCGCCAGCCCGTGCCGGTGCGCCAGATCGGCCAGCGGACGAATATCGGTGATGGCGGTGTTCGGGTTGGCGACCGTCTCGGCGAAGATGGCACGGGTCGCGGGACCGATCAGAGACTCGATCTCATGCAGGTCGTTGATGTCCTTGACGAAATCAGCGTGGATGCCGAACTGCGGCAGGAAGTCGCCGAGCGCATCGACTGACGCCCCATACAGGTTCGTCGGCGCGATGATGCGGCCACCGCCCTCCCCCGCGCACATCAGCGCGTATGACACCGCGGCCATGCCCGACGACACCGCCACCGCGCTGACGCCACCCTCCAGGGCGGCGAGCCGGCGTTCGAGCGCATCGACGGTCGGATTGGCGACTCTGGAATACTCGAACCCGGATATCTCACCGGCGGCCAGATCACGGCCACGAGCGGCGTTCTCCAAATCGAAGGCGGCGGAGGCGTAGATGGGTACGCTGACCGCATTGTCGTTGCGGTTCGCATTATACCCGCCATGAACCGCAAGCGTGCTGAAATCAGCCATTCCCAAATCCCTTTCATCCGCATGACCGCCAAAACAACGAACACCGACCGCCATATTTCTTCAAGACACGACAGTGCGGGCGTCATTGCCATGAACGTCGACGCCCGCACGGCCCGCACCGCATGATAGGCACGGTACGCGACCCTATGCGGCCACTTCCGTCGTCAGCCGGTCGAGCACCTGACCGCTTACGCCGTCGATGTCCAGCGCCTCGAACGCCTTGTCGAAGCCCTGCCCCAGATCCTCGATCAGGTCGGACACGTCCTCGATGCCCACCGACAGACGCACCAGCTCGTCGGTGATGCCCACCTTGAGACGCTCCTCGCGAGGCAGCTCGAAATGCGTCATGCGGCATGGCAGCTCGGCGAGGCTTTCCACCGCGCCCAGACTGACGGCGAGATGGAACACGTGCAGGTTGTCGAGCACGATGGACGGGTCGACCCCCGGCACCACTTCGAAGGACAGCACGCCGCCGAACCCCTTGAGTCCATTCTCGGCGAGCAGACGGTTGCGGTCGCCATACACGCCCGGGTAATGCACGGCCCGAACGAGCGGATGCGCCAGCAGGTATTCCGTCACAGCCTGCGCGTTGCGCTGCTGACACTCCATGCGCAGCGCCAACGTCTGGATGCCACGGCGCACGTCGTTGCATTCGGTCGGGGCGAGCACGCCGCCGAACCGGTTCTGCGCGAAGTAGATGCCATTGCCGACCTCATCGTCCAACACCACCACAAGGCCGGCGTTCACCTCGGAATGGCCTGCCAGGTATTTGGTGGCCGAATGGATGACGATATCCGCGCCCAAATCGAGCGGCTGCTGCAGGTACGGGGTGACGAACGTGTTGTCGACGATGGACAGCGCGCCGTATCGGTGCGCGATGGCCGAGATGCGGTTGACGTTGTTGATCTGCAGCAGCGGGTTGGTCAGCGTCTCAAAATATACGGCGCTGGCCGCGCGGCCGCCTCTGTCGCGCCCGCTGATCGCGGCGTCGAGCGCCTCGTAGTCGGCGGTGTCGACGCTGTCGAACTCCAGCCCGCGCTCGGCGAAGTACTCGTTGAACAGCGAATACGTGCCGCCGTAGATGTTCTTGCCGACCACGATGCGGTCCCCGGGTTTGAAGATGGACAGCACCGCGTGAATCGCGGCGAGTCCGGACGCGAACGCGAAGCCACGAGTCCCGTGCTCCAGCTGGGCGATCTGCTTTTCCAGAAAGTCGCGGGTCGGGTTGCCGCTGCGCGCATAATCCCAGCGGGGCATGGCGTTGACCGATTCGACAGCGTATGTGGATGAGTTGTAGATGGGCGGGTTGACGGCTCCGGTGTTGTTGTCGTTGACCGGCAATCCGTGGACCAGCTGAGTGTTGAACCTCGTCATGAGCACCCCCTGCGGTTTTTTCTTGGCGGGTTTCCCGATGAACCCCGCGTGACCCTTATGAAGGTAGTCAGCGGCCGGCGGCCTCGCAACCCGGACGGCATACACATTATTTATAGGATGCTCAAAACCTTTGCAAACACTGGATTTTCACGACTTGCACGGCATCTTTGACGACCGGCAAGAGCCACTTGCGACACGCACGGAATGTTCTGGCGGCAACCAAGGCGCGACTAAGTGCGACATGGCTTCGCGCAGAAACCGACGCTACGACCCATCGGCCATCGTGATGTTCGTCACATCCGGGCCCTGTAGGGCATTTGGCCTCACCCTGGCAGCGGAACCGGGCGATATGCTGGAGTGACGCCGGCGGGATTCACGCGCCGGAGGGACCCAAGCAAAGGAGCTCGCCCATGACCACCGTAGCCATCGTCGGATGCACTCACGCGGGAACGTTCGCCGCCACATCCATTCTCAAGCAGCATCCCGACTGGACGGTCCACGTATTCGAACGCAACGACTCGCTGTCGTTCCTTTCCTGCGGCATCGCGCTGTGGGTCGGCGACCACGTGTCCGATCCGAAGCGCATGTTCTATTCGTCGCCGAAGGCCCTCGCCGAAGCCGGCGCCACGATGCATATGCGCCACGACGTGCTCGATGTGGATGTCGCCGGCAAGGTGTTGCGCGCCCGTGACATGAACACCGGGGAAGTCGGCGAATACCGATACGACAAGCTGGTGATCACCACCGGTTCCGCGCCCGTGGTGCCGCCGATCGACGGGCTGGACGAGGCGCTCGAATCGGGACGCGTGCTGCTGTGCAAGAACTGGGACCATGCGATGGCGATCAAGGAGCGCGCGGGCAGCGCGAAATCGGCCGTCGTGATCGGCGCGGGGTACATCGGCGCGGAGATCGCCGAGCAGTTCAGCGAAATCGGCGTGAAGACCACGCTGGTGGATGCGCTGGACCGCGTGCTGGCGAACAATTTCGACGCGACCATCACCGATGACGTGGAGCAGGCGTTCGACGAGCATGGCGTGACCCTGGCGCTCGGCCAGAAGGTGACGGCGTTCCGGCCGGCGGCCGGCAGCGACGGGATCGAGGGCTCCGGCGTGACCGTGGTCACCGAGAAGGGCGAGTACACGGCTGATGTGGCGATCCTGGGCGCCGGATTCCGCCCGAACACCGCGTTGTTCGCGGATCAGCTGCGTATGCTGAAGAACGGGGCGATCGTCATCGACGACTACATGCGCGCCTCATTGCCGGACAACACGGTGCTCGACGACGTGTTCGCGGCGGGCGACAGCGCCACGGTCCGATACAACCCGACCGGCGCGGACGATTACATCCCGCTCGCCACCAATGCGGTGCGGCAGGGGCTGCTCATCGGCGAGAACATCGTCGCCGCAACGAAGCGGTATCCCGGCACGCAGGCCACCAGCGCAGTGCAGTTGTACGATCTGGCGATGTCCGCCACGGGACTCACCGCCGGCGGCGCGAAACGCCGAGGCATCGCCGCGAAATCGACGACGATCACGCAGGATTACCGCCCCGATTTCATGCTCACCACCACGCCGGTGACGACCACGCTGGTGTGGAGCCCGGTCACCCGGCGCATCCTGGGTGCGCAGTTCCTGTCGAAGCATGACATCTCGCAGGCGGCGAACGTCGTGTCCGTGGCCATTCAGGCGGGGTTCACGATCGATCAGCTCGCCGGCGCCGACCTGTTCTTCCAGCCGAACTTCAGCCAGCCGATCAATTTCGTCGGAGCCGTGGCCATTCAGGCAGTGGCCGAAAGCTGACCCCAATCGTTGACTCGCGCTCAACGCGGATGCGAAAGCCCCGATCATTGGGAAACGGCCATTCCGGTTCTCGTATCCGCGGCTAATGCGAGCGCACGATTCGCATCAGCCGCGTGACCTGTTCGGCGGTGCGGGCCACGTTCGCACGGGCGTCGCGCAGCAGCTCATCGAGACTCGCGGCACCCGGCGCGGCACCGAAGACCGCATCGATGCCGCGCCCGTGCAGACACTCGATGCCGTCGCCGACGTGGCCGGCGATAGCAATCACCGGTTTGCCGTGCCGCTTCGCCACGGAGGCGACCCCGACCGGCGTCTTGCCGAACATGGTCTGCGCGTCAATCGAACCTTCGCCGGTGAACACGATGTCCGCCCATTGCGCGGCGGCATCCAGCCCGGACTGCTCGATCACCAAGTCGATACCCGGGCGAAAATCGGCGTGCAGCACGGCGAGCAGCGCCATGCCGATGCCGCCCGCCGCCCCGGCTCCGGGATGATCGGCGATGGGCGTGCGGGTACGGTGGTCAGGACGGGAACGGTGGCCAGGAGACGATGATTCAGCCACGGCCGCTTCGACTTTTCCGCCATCGCCATTCCGTTCGGCGGGCACCTGTTCAGCGAGCGCACGTTCGATGACCGACGAGACGTGCCGCAGGGCGCCGTCCAACAGCGTCACGTCTTCGCGACTCGCGCCCTTCTGCGGGCCGAACACCGCGCTGGCGCCCTCGGGGCCGGTCAGCGGATTGGTCACATCGCAGGCGGCGATGACATGCACGTCGCCAAGCCGTCTGTCCAGGCCGCTTAGGTCAACGCGCTCCACTTCGGCGAGCGCCGCCCCGCCCGGCCGCACGTCACGCCCGTCATGGTCAAGCAGCCGCACCCCCAACGCCTGCAGGAGACCGCAGCCCGCGTCGTTGGTGGCGCTGCCGCCGAGCCCGACGATGATCGTCTCGGCGCCGGCGTCGAGCGCGGCCCGGATCAGTTCGCCCGTGCCGTATGACGTCGTGGCCTTCGGGTCGCGTTCGGATGGGCGCAGCAGCGCCAGTCCGCTGGCGGCGGCGGTCTCCACGACCGCGGTGCGGCCGTCGCCGAGCAGCGCGAGCCCGGCCTGCACCGGGCGTCCGAGGGGATCGTGCGCGCCGGCCGTCAGCATCGTGCCGCCGGTGGCGTCGGCCAGCGCCCGCGCGGTTCCCTCTCCCCCGTCAGCCATGGGCAGGCATCGTATTTCGGCGTCGGGGTCACCGCGGCGGATGCCTTCGGCCAGGGCCCGTGCCGCCTCGGCGGCGGTCAGGCTCTCCTTGAAGGAATCAGGCGCACATAGGTATCGCATCGCCGGATCACACCTGCTATTCGGTGCGCAGCGCGGTGGCCGGGTCCTGCTTGGCGGCCTTGCGCGACGGAATCAGGCCGCCGATAAGGGTGAGCACCATGCTGAGCACCACCAGGATCACCGCTCCGGCCACCGGCAGCGCGGCGTTCACGTCGTTGGTGCCGATGAAATGGTGCAGCACCTGGTTGCCCGGTATGAGCAGCAGCAGCGTCACGCCTATGCCGATCAGGCCGGCGCACAGGCCGATGAGTCCGGTCTCCGCGTTGAACACCTGCGACACATTGCGCTTCGAGGCGCCCATCGCGCGCAGGATGCCGATCTCCTTGGTGCGTTCCAGCACCGAGATGTACGTGATGATGCCGATCATGATCGACGACACCACCAGCGACACGGACACGAACGCGATCAGCACATAGGAGATCACGTTGATGATCGTCGTCACCGAGCTCATCATCAGGCCGACGTAATCGGTGTAGACGATCTTGTCGGCCTTGGGCACGGTCTTGTTGTAGTCGGTGATGGCCTTGGACACGTGGTCCTTGTCCTCGAAGCTGTCGGTGTAGATGTTGATCGTCGAGGGCGCGTCCCGGCTCACCACGCCGAACGCGGCGAGGTTGTCGTCATACGTGCCGGTCGAGACGTACTGGTCGTAGATCTTGACCAGCACGTCCTGCGAGGCGGTGGCGATGTACTGGTCGAAGCTGTCGGCGAGCTGCTGCTCGCTCATCGCCGCCATCCGCTGCCCGCCCGCGGCTGACTGCCCGGCCTGCCCGGGCTGAGCCGACTGCGCTGACTGCGACTGCATCACGGCCTTGGCCATGTTCGCCTTGTCGCTCACGCCGAGCGAGGCCACATAGGTCTTGGCATCAGCGGCCTTCGCCGCGTCGTCCAACGGCGAGAACGCCAGGCCGTTGAGCACGTCGCGGGTCTTGTCCTTCTCCTGGTCGGTGACGATGGCGCTGGAGTTCGCATGGTCGATCAGCTCGTCGGTCAGTGCGCGGGTGTAGCCGATTCCGATGGCCAGCGGCGTGGCGGAGGCGTCCTTGATCGGCTTGACCACGCCCACGATCTTCAGCTGCTCCGCCGAGTCGAAGCGCTCTGCGATGGCGTCCGCGTCGTCGCCGATGTACGTGTAGTCGCCGTTCGCGTCCTTCACGTACTGGTCTGCGGCGGGTATCATGGCCAGCTTCTGCCCCATCGCCGTCGCGTAGTCGATCTTGCCGGTGGGTGTCTTGACCGTCTCGCCGTCGTTGAGCTTGTTCATCATGTCGGTGTAGTCGCTGGCCTTGAGCAGGCCCAGCTCATACAGCGTGGTGAGCGGTACCTTGTTGTCGTCGTCAAGCACGAGCACGACCTGGTCCTTGCCGGTCGGCCATGCGCCCTTGACCACGCGGTAGTTGTCGGTGATGACCTTGCTGATGAGCTGATCGTCCTTCGCCCCCGGCATGATTTCATGGAACGAGTTGGGCGACGCGCTCGTGTCGGTCTTGCCGGTCAGCACCGTCATCTGCATGCTCGTCATGTCGGACATGCTCGACGACTGGCCCATCGAGCTCATCCGCGCAGCGTTCGATGTCGAATCGGACTTGGCACCGATGGTGACGCCGTTCGCGGTGACCAGCGTGCCGTCGGGATCGTGGCTGAACACGGAGAACTTCACGTCGTACGTGTATTGGATGCCGGTTTCGCCGACATATTGGCGAACCTCGCTGTTGGGGTCGTCCAGATACTTCTTGAAATCGGCGAGGTTGTTCTTCGTGATGCTGCTCGTCAGGCTGGAGGTCTGCTTGATGCTGCGGTCGTCCGGGTAGATGCCGTCGTTCTTCGCCGATTTGCCTCCGGTCTCCTTGCCGCCCGCCTGGGCGCCCATGATGCTGGTCATGTCGAAGGTCTGCGAGTCGATGGTGATCGGATAGGCGGTCATCGTGTCGCGCTGGATGCTGTCGATGTACGCGTTGACGCCGGTGGAAACCGACAGGATCAGGGCGATGCCGATGATGCCGATAGACCCGGCAAACGAGGTGAGCAGCGTACGGCCCTTCTTGGTCCTCAGATTGTTGAAGCTCAGCGCGATGGACGTGGCGAGCGACATCGAGGCCTTGCCCAGCCTCTTGTGTACGGGTGCCTCGGACGCGCCCTCCTCGACCTCGTACGGGTCGGAATCGCTGCGGATCACGCCGTCGCGCAGCCGGACGGTTCTGGTGGCGTACTGCTCGGCGAGCTCGGGATTATGTGTGACCATGACCACCAGACGGTCCTTCGCCACCTCCTTGAGCAGGTTCATGATCTGCACGGACGTGTCGGAGTCGAGCGCTCCGGTCGGCTCGTCGGCCAGCACGATGTCCGGGTCGTTGACCAGGGCGCGGGCGATGGCGACGCGCTGCATCTGCCCGCCGGACAGCTGGTTCGGCTTCTTGTTGATGTGGTCGCCCAGCCCGACCTGTTCGAGGGCCTTGCGGGCACGCTCCCGCCGTTCGGTACGGGATACGCCGGAGATCGTCAGCGCGAGCTCCACGTTCGACAGAATCGTCTGGTGCGGAATCAGGTTGTAGCTTTGGAACACGAAGCCGATCGTGTGGTTGCGGTACGAATCCCAGTCACGGTCCTTGTACCGTTTGGTGGAGACCCCGTTGATGATCAGGTCGCCGCTGTCGTACCGGTCCAGGCCGCCGATGATGTTGAGCAGCGTGGTCTTGCCGGAACCCGACGGGCCCAATATCGCCACGAATTCGCTGTCGCGCAGGTTCAGGCTGACGTCATCCAACGCCTTCTGCACAAAATCGCCGGTCTTGTATTGCTTGGAAATCGACTTGATCTGCAGCACGATGCTCCCCTTATTACCCATGGGTGGTTCGTCGTATGTCTCCATGATTTGCGGTATGACACCACTGTATCCGACCCGTTCCCCCAGCGCCTCGTGATTCACCGCAAGCATGGGGAATAAAACCGACGACAAACGACTTTGTGTCGCTTTGGCATGACGGAACCGTGACGGCCCTCGCGCGTCAAGTGTGTGTATCAAGCATGCTTTGCGTTTTTTAGCGCCCCCCTCAGCAGTTTTCCCATACAGTCGAAACCATGACAGGACTCACTACATCTGAAGTCGAAGAACGCCGCGCGCGAGGCGAGGGCGAAACCGGGGCGCGAAGCGTCACCAAATCGACAGGCGCGATACTGCGCGAGAACATCTGCACGCTGTTCAACGCACTGAACTTCGCTATAGCGATACTGCTGTTCGCGGTCGGCGCGTACTCCAACATGCTGTTCATCGCGATCATCATCCTCAACATCGTCATCGGCATCGTGCAGGAATTCAAGGCGAAGAAACTCGTCGACGAGCTGACGATCCTCAACCAGCCGCACGCGGTGGTGCTGCGCGACGGCAAGGAGACGACCATCGAGGCCGGCGACATCGTCAAGGACGATGTCATGGTGCTGGATTCCGGCAAGCAGATCTGCAACGACGCCGTGGTCATCGACGGCCGTCTGGAAGTCAACGAATCGCTGCTGACCGGCGAAAGCGACTCCATCGACAAGACCGCCGGCAGCGAGCTGTATTCCGGCAGCTCGGTGATTTCCGGCCGCGCGTACGCCCGTGTGACGCACGTCGGCGACGAGAACTACACGAATTCGCTGATCAACGAGGTGCGCCAGGAGAAGCGCGTGCACTCCGAGCTGCTGGATTCGATGCGCAAGGTCACCCGGTTCACCAGCTTCCTGATCATCCCGCTGGGCGTGCTGCTGTTCGTCGAGGCGATGTTCCTGCGGCACTCCGGCACGTACGACGCCGTGGTGTCGTCCGCTGCGGCGCTGCTCGGCATGCTGCCGAAGGGACTGGTGCTGCTGATCTCCGTGTCGCTGGCCACCGGCGTGATCCGCCTCGCGAAGGCCAAGATCCTCGTGCAGAACATCTATTCGCTGGAGACGCTGGCGCATGTGGACGTGCTGTGCCTCGACAAGACCGGCACGCTGACGGACGGCAACATGAGCGTGGACCGGATCGTGCCGCTCGGCGAGCGCGGTGCCGCCGAGGATTCCGACGCGCTGCTGCGCGCCTACCTGGACGCCAGCGAGGACAACAACGTGACCATCGCGGCGCTGCGCGCCCATTTCGGTGCCGACGGCTCCACCGCCGATGCCGGGCAGCCCGCGGCACCCGCCGGCGACGGCCGTTTCGCCGCGCAGGCCATCATCCCGTTCTCGTCGAAGCGCAAATGGGGCGCCATCACGATGCGCGCAACAGCTGGTGCGGCAGACGCGCCTCGCCACACGCAGGAGGGCGAGTCGGCCGCGGCGGCGACCGGAACCGTGTTCCTGGGCGCCCCGGAGCGCATCCTTGGCGTGAACCTGCCCGATGAGGCGGCCGCGCTGATGGGTCAGGGACTGCGTCTGATCGCCGTCGGATACCTGCCCGGCGCGTGGACGGACGAGGAGCGTCTGCCGGATGCGCTGCAGCCGATGTTCCTGATCGCGCTGCGCGACAACATCCGCCCGCGGGCCAAGGAGACGCTGGCGTACTTCCGCGACCAGGGCGTCGACGTGAAGGTCATCTCCGGCGACCATCCCGACACCGTCGCCGCCGTCGCCCGGCAGGCCGGCCTGGAGCGTTGGCGTGACGTCATCGACATGACCTCGGTGCCGGCGGACGCCCCGGATTCCACGTTCGACGACGTCGCCGGCCGATACACGGTGTTCTCTCGCGTCACCCCCAAGCAGAAGCGCCAGCTGGTGCAGGCGATGCAGCGGGCCGGGCATCAGGTCGCGATGACCGGCGACGGCGTGAATGACCTGCTCGCCCTGCGCGAGGCCGACTGCTCGATCGCCATCGCCTCCGGGTCGGACGCCGCGCGCCAGATCTCGCAGGTCGTGCTGCTCGACTCCGATTTCACCTACCTGCCGCAGGTGGTGCTGGAGGGCCGCAAGGTCGTCAACAACGTGACCCGCACGGCCGCCGTGTTCTTCATCAAGACGATCTACTCGGTGCTGGTGTCGTTCTTCTGCCTGGCTTTGAACGTCCCGTTCCCGTTCATTCCGATCCAGATCACGCTTGTCGATGCCTGCATCGAGGCGTGGCCGTCGTTCCTGACGATATTCGAATCGGACACGCGACGCATCCGCGGCCGGTTCCTGCCCACTGCGCTCGGCAAGGCGGCGCCGTTCGCGATCGCCGTCACCGGCATGATCATCGCATTCAGCCTCATCGCTCCGTTCGGCGAGACGCAGAACCGCACGGTCATGTTCGCGCTGCTGATCGCCGCGTCGATGGTCGCCGTGATCAAGAGCTGCGTGCCGTTCACGAAGATCCGCGTGTTCGTCTGCGTGACGATGGTGCTGGGCGCCCCGTTCGCGCTGCTCATCCTGCCGCACCTGTTCGAGGTGGTCGCGATGACCGGCCCGATGTGGGCATGGTTCGCGGTGGCGTTCGTGGTGATGATGGCCGTCACCGCCGCGATCATCGCGGCGCAGCGGGCATGGCTGCGGTCACGGCGCTGACCGGCGAGCGATTCCCCGTGATGCCGGCCGGCGTCCGGCCCGGAGCGATTCGGACATTCATGTTCGATGCGTTCCGGGCCGGGCACATGTGTTTTCCCTGACTGCGCGGTCACGGCAGAGAGCTGTTACAGTGAAGCCATGCAGATGATACGACACGCCGATATGAGCGATCTGGATGCGCTGGCAGCGCTCGAATCCGAATGCTTTCCGCCGGCGGAGGCGGCGAGCCGCGACGCCATCGCCGACCGGTTGCGCACATACGCCGACCATTTCTGGCTGCTGTTCGACGACGACCGGCTGACGGCGGCCATCAACGGCATGGTCACCGACGAGCCGGATCTGGTCGATGCCATGTATGCGGACACGTCCATGCATGACGAGCGCGGCGCGTGGCAGATGCTGTTCAGCGTGTGCACCGACCCCGGGAGCCGACGGGAGAGGCGGGCGAGCCGCCTCATGCGCTCCGTCATCGAAGACGCGCGCGATGCCGGGCGAGACGGCCTGGTGCTGACGTGCAAGGAACCCCTGATCGGCTTCTATGAGCGTTTCGGGTACCGGGACGAGGGCGTCTGCGGTTCCCGTCACGGCGGCGCGGCTTGGCATCAGATGCGTCTGGACTTTCGGCGGGAGCGGCAGCAGTCGTGTTGTCCACAGGGACGATAGACAGTATGCGGTTTCATTGTTTTTCCGTGAATCCCCGCAGGAGCTGTGTCGCCGAACGGCCGCAGCGGCGGTCTGGCAGCGGCAGCCGAGATCGGCCGGATCCCGTAATAATGCAGCTTGCGCAGCACGTGTGCATAGGCCTCGTCCAGCGTCCTGCGCTGCGCCTCGATGGCGGCGCGACGGTCCTCAAGCAGTGCGACGATGTCGTCGATATGCTCCGGTTCGTCGGCCTCGAACGCGAAGAACCGCTTGAGGTCCTCGATGGACATGTCGGCGACCTCGCGGATTGTGCATCGTTCCATGCTCGACATCGTAGCCGCGAGGATGACACGCCGGCGCCCTTGCACTCAAGCCAACTTGAAGCGTGACAATGGAGACATCGAACCGATCGACGACACCTGGAGGCACCCATGTTCGAACCCACCGGCACCTACGCGCCCGCCACGACGCGCTACGACGCCATGCTGTACAAGCGCTGCGGCGCCAGCGGCCTGAAGCTCCCGGCCATATCGCTGGGCTTCTGGCACAACTTCGGCGACATCACGCCCTACGACCAGATGAAGGCCCTGGTGCTCACCGCATTCGACCACGGCATCACGCACTTCGACCTGGCCAACAACTACGGCCCCGAACCCGGCGCCGCGGAGAAGAACGCGGGACGGCTGATCCGGCAATACCTCGCCGCCCACCGCGACGAACTGGTCATCAGCACCAAGGCCGGCTACGAGATGTGGTCGGGCCCGTACGGCGATTGGGGCAGCCGCAAATACCTGCTCGCCTCACTCGACCAGAGCCTGGAACGCCTGGGACTCGACTACGTCGACATCTTCTACCATCACCGTCCGGACCCCGAGACCCCTCTGGAGGAAACGATGGGCGCGCTCGCCCAGGCCGTCGCCAGCGGCAAGGCGCTCTATGTGGGCCTGTCGAACTACGACGGGCCACAGCTGGAGCGGGCGGCGACGATCCTCGATGAACTGCACGTGCCGTTCATCATCAACCAGAACAAATACAACATCTTCGACCGCACCGTCGAGCGCAACGGGCTCAAGGACACCGCCAAGCACCTGGGCAAGGGTCTCATCACGTTCTGCCCGCTCGCGCAGGGTCTGCTGACCGACCGGTATCTCAACGGCATCCCCGCGGATTCGCGCGTGGCGCACGATCCGCGCTTCCTGCACGCCGACGACGTGACGCGCGTCCACGGCCAGATCATGGCCCTGAACGAGATCGCCAAGCAGCGCGGGCAGACGCTCGCCGAGATGTCGCTCGCCTGGCTGCTGCACGACGACGCCGTGACCAGCGTGCTCGCCGGCGCATCCAAGCCGCAGCAAATCATCGACAACATCGGGGCGCTGAAGAACACGGACTTCAGCGACGAGGAGCTGAAAGCCATCGACGAGATCTCCATGCAGTGACGAATACCGCTGGAAGTCGCATCCGGAAACGGCTCCCAGGGTACCGGAAGGAAACGTACCGGCATATATTCATGCCAATCACAGCACAGCTTCCAAGATGGTGGAGTGATATGGAGGTTGTCGGCAAGAGCCGGCGAGGTCACTCAAGGTAACCCCACAATTGAAACCCCCTTCTCTCCTCTCCTTCTCCCCCGGCCCTTTTGGGCCGGGTTTCCTTTTCTTCGGAGCCTGCGACACCGGAAAGCCGACGACGGCGAATCGTATCGCAATGGTGATGTACAGTAGTGAGTTCGCCACGATCATTACGAGGCGGCTTCATGCCGCCGGGAGGAGACACCGATGCTGCCCGACGGGACACTGCCCGACGATTATGTCGTACTGGATCTGGAAACCACCGGTGTCAGCTGGTATCGGGACACCATCATCGAGTTCGGAGCGGTGAAGGTCGTCGACCGCAAGCCCGTCGACACCTATCAGCAGTTGGTCAATCCGATGCGCAACCTCAATCCGTTCATCACGCAGCTGACCGGCATCACGCCGGACATGCTCGAACCGGCACCGACGCTGGACACCGTGCTGCCCGACTTCCTGCGCTGGTGCGGCGACGACGCGATGATCGGGCACAACATCATGCAGTTCGACATCAAGTTCATCGACCTGGCGGCGCAGCGCATCCTGCACCATGCGGTGCCGAACCGCATCATCGATACGTTGCAGATGAGCCGGAGCATGTACCCGCAGTACAACCGACACCGGCTGGTCGACCTGATCCAGCGTTTCGACATCGCCGACGTCGAGGAGCACCGCGCGCTGTCGGACGCCGAGCAGACACAGATGTGCTTCGAATACATGCGCGACGAGCAGCGTCGCAGAGACTGCTGAGAGCGGAGCGAGCTGACTGATGGCATTGGGCGTTGGCGCGCGGTCTCTGACGCCGCCCGCCAACGCCCAATGCCATCGGCGCAGTTTTCTGCTTCCGTCAGCGCTGATTCAGGGGGATGTAGGCGCGCTCCACCTCGCCGGTGTACACCTGACGCGGACGACCGATCTTCGTGTTCGGGTCGGCGAGCATCTCGCGGTACTGGGCGATCCATCCTGGGATGCGGCCAAGCGCGAACAGCGTCGTGAACATCGCCGGATCGAAACCGATCGCGCGGTATATCAGGCCGGTGTAGAAGTCGACATTCGGATACAAGTGACGTGACACGAAATACTCGTCGTTGAGCGCGATGTCCTCAAGCTCGACCGCGACGTCGAACAGGGCGCGCTCGTCGGCGGGAAGCTTGCGGGTGTCCTCACGCGCGATGATCTTCTCCAGATACAGGCGCGCGATCGCGGCACGCGGATCATACGACTTGTACACGCGATGCCCCAGGCCTGAGATGCGATGCCCCTCGGCCTTCGCGTCCTCCACGAACTGGCGGACGGACTTGCCGGAGTCGCGGATCGCCTTCAACTGACGCAACACGGCCTCGTTCGCGCCGCCATGCAACGGCCCGGACAGCGCGTTGATGCCGGCGGAGATCGCCGCATACAGGTTCGCGTGGGCGGAGCCGGCGATGCGGACCACCGACGTGGAGCAATTCTGCTCATGGTCGGCATGGATGATGAGCAGACGGCCGAGCGCGTGCACGTACAGCGGGTCGGAATCGAACCGCTCGTATGGCACGGCGAAGCACATGCGCAGGAAATCGTCGACGTAGCCGCGGGCGAGGTCCGGGTAGAGCATCGGCTCATCGCGGCGGCGCCGGAAAATGTAGCTGACCACCGTGCGCGCCTTCGCCATGATGATCTTCGCGGCCTCATCCAGCTGGTCGGAGTCGGTGATGTCGGTGGTGTCGGGGTAGAACGCCGCAAGCGCGTTCACCGCCGCAGCGAGCACGCTCATCGGATGGGCGGCACGGGGGAACGAGCCCATGAACGTGCGGAAATCCTCGCCCACCATGGTCTTGTGGTTGATGTCGCTGCAAAACCGGTCGTATTCCGCCTGCGTCGGCAGGTCGCCGTGTCGCAGCAGCCACGCGACCTCAAGGAAATCGGAATGCTCGCACAGCTGCTCGATGGGGTAGCCCCGGTAGCGCAGGATCGACCGATTGCCGTCTATGAACGTGATCTTCGATTCGCACTGCGCCGTGGTCAGGAAGCCGGGATCAAGCGTGACCCAGCCGTCATTGCGCAGCTTGGAGACCACGATGCCATCCGGGCCGGCCGAAGCCTTGACGACCGGCAGCGTGTACTGATTCGAATCCACATGAAGTTCAGCTGTCGCCATGCACGCTCCTTAATCCCTTGATTGAGTCGTTCGAATTGTCAAGTCGTCGAAATTATCGAATTCGTCGTCCCGGTGCCTTGTATTGGACACACTATATTGCGTGCATGTTTCCACCAAAAACGCCGCTCCAGCACGTGGACATCATCACATGCCAAAGCGGCGACGGCATCGCCCGATACAGGCCGTGGGCGATGGACGACCGGTTGCCGGTCAGTCGCGGGTGGTCAGGATGACCGGACCGTTCTCGGTGATGGCGATCGTGTGCTCGCTGTGGGCGCCACGCGACCCGTCCTCGGAACGCAGCGTCCAGCCGTCCTTGGGGTCCTGGTAGATCTCGTCGGTGGTCTTGAGGAACCACGGTTCGATGGCGATGACCAGACCCGGGCGCAGGCGGTAGCCGTGGCCGGCCTTGCCGTCGTTGGCGACGTGCGGGTCGCCGTGCATGATGTGGCCGACGCCATGGCCGCCGAATTCCAAGTTGATCGGGTAGCCGTACGAACGGGCGATGTCGCCGATGGTGGAGGACACGTCGCCCAGACGGTTGCCCGGACGGGCCGCGTCAATGCCGGCGGCGAGCGCCTCCTCAGTGCACTTGATGAGCTTGAGGTCGCTCGGGTCGGGGTCGTTGCCGACCACGAAGCTGATGGCGGAGTCGCCGACCCAGCCGTTGACGCTGATGGCCAGATCAAGGCTGACAAGGTCCCCGTCCTTGAGGTTGTAGTCGAACGGGATGCCATGCAGCACTGCGTCGTTGACCGACGTGCAGATGTAGTGTGCGAACGGGCCGGTGCCGAAGTCCGGCGCATAATCCACGTAGCACGATTCGGCGCCCTTGCGGTCGACGATCTTCTTATGCACGTACTCGTCGATCTCCAGCAGGTTGGTGCCGACCTTCGTCATGGCCTTGAGTTCCTTGAGAATCTCGCCGACGAAACGACCGGCCGGCTTCATCTCCTCGATTTCCTTAGCGGTTTTCAGTTCGATCATGCAACCCAGCCTACTGTGCGGGGGTTACTTACGCCTCGGACGGCCGAACTTGAACGCGCGGACCATCGAGGAAACACCCATGACGATCAGCGCACATCCGCAGAAAATCACCAGGAACAGCATCGACGAGACCGGCGAGACCAGTACGACGAGACCGGCGATAATCGAGATGATCGCGTACAGCACCGCCCAGCCGGAGCTCGGCAGGCGCCATGATTCGGCGAGCGCCATCACGCCTTCCATCATCCAGCCGAGGCCAACCACCATCGTGATGAACACTGCGAGCGCCTGTCCGGACAGGGCCGCGTTCTTCAGCATGAGTACGCCGCCGACCGACAGCATTATGCCGATGAGGATGTCCAGGATGCGCCATCCGGCCGGCAGTCCCAATGTGACGATGGCGCTGACGATGCGGATCACGCCGGAGACCACGAAGTAGATGCCGAGTGCGACGGCCGCGACGCCGAGCGTCTTGCCGGGCCAGATCAGCAGCGCGACGCCGAGCACGATCGCCGCGACGCCGATGATGCCGTACAGGCCGCGGATCGCGTTCTTCGCCTTCTGCGGCAGCATCTCCTCGATCAGCCGGAACGGGCTGAAGTCCTCCCAGCCGCCCTGCCCTTGCTGCTGGCCGGGCTGCTGTTGGCCGAACGGCGGCTGGTAGGCGTAGGGCTGGCCGTACGGGCGGCCTGGCTGGTCGGATGCGGTGCCTGGCTGCGTCTGGTATTGGCCGGATGCGGTGCCGTCCTGCGGCGCTCCCCCGTACGGGTATTGCTGGCCCGCAGGCTGGCCTTGAGGCGCGTAGGCTCCGTATTCCGGCTCTCCGGCACGGCCGGCCTGTTCGTTCCCGCCGGGCTGTCCGCCGTCACCGCGCCCGCTGTCGCCATGTCCGTCGCTGTGCGGGAAAGGCCCGCCATCGTATGTGCTCATCATGACTCCTTCACCATTCATGCGGCCTGCCGTCAACCGTGTGCGGGCATCCGAAGCGGGCCACTTCGATATCGTCACCGTCACCACCATATTCTAGACAAGTTGTCTAATTCATGCCATCAACACAATCCGTCGTTCCGTCCAATACCTTGCGTGTCGTTCGCTATGGGAAAAAACGGGCCGCGGAAGGTCAGAAGGAACGTCACCGAACCCGGATAGTATGAGACCATGACCACAGATTTGACGTCCGGCCTCGATACGGCCGCTTTTTCCTCTGTTATCAAACCATCCGACGATCTGTTCCGTTTCGTCAACGGCCCTTGGATCGACACGTACCGACTGCCTGACGACAAGGCGCGCTACGGTTCCTTCGACAAGCTCGCGGAAGACGCCGAGAGCCAGATCCGCGACATCCTGGAGGACGAGGACTGCCCCGCAGCCAAGTCGCAGGCGCTGTACCGCTCGTTCATGGACACCGACGCCATCGAGGCGGCCGGTGCCACGCCGATCAGGCCCGCCCTCGACGCCATCGACCACGCCGCCGACAAGGCGGCGCTGACCCGCACCATCGGAGCCCTCAAGCCCATCGACATGGGGCCGGACGTCTTCGACATCGCCGTATTCGGCGACCCCAAGAACCCCGACACGAACGTCGTGCACCTCGAACAGTCCGGCATCGGCCTGCCCGACGAAGCCTACTACCGCGAGGACCACTACGCCCCGATCCGCGAAGCCTACGTCGACATGGTCGCCAAGCAGCTGCGTCTGGCCGGCTACGGCGATGAGGAGACCACCCGCGCACAGGCGGACCGCTTCCTCGATGTCGAGACCCGCATCGCCGCGAACCACTGGGACAACGTCGCCACGCGCGACTCGCAGAAGACCTACAACCCGACCGATTTCGTCACGCTGAGCGACGAATTGGCCCACTTCAACATCGCGGCGTGGGCCGACGCCTGGCAGGGCGCCTACGACGCCACGCCGGCGGCGAAGACCCAGCCGGTGGACCTGACGGCCGCGCTGCAGCACACCATCGTCCACGAGCCCAGCTTCCTCAAGGGCTTCGACGCCTTCTGGAACAACGCTGACCTTGACGACCTCAAGCTGTGGGCCCGCGTGCACGTCATCATCGGCACCGCGAGCCTGCTCAGCCACGACTACGACGTCGCCAACTTCGACTTCTACGGCAAAGTGCTGTCCGGCACCACCCAGCAGCGCGACCGCTGGCGTCGCGGTGTCTCCCTGGTCAACGGCGTTTGCGGCGAGGACGTCGGCCGCGAATACGTCAAGCGTCACTTCCCCGAAAGCTCCAAGCAGCGTATGGGGCAGCTGGTCGACAACCTGATCGACGCCTACCGCGTGTCGATCACCAACAGCGACTGGCTCGGCGAGGAGACCAAGGCCAAGGCGCTGGAGAAGCTGTCGAAGTTCACGCCGATGATCGGCTACACCGAGCGTTGGCGCGACTACACCGCGTTCGACGTTCATGCCGACGCCGGCCTGGTGGCGAACATGCAGGCCGCGGCGCTCTACGAGTGGGGCTTCCAGCTGTCCAAGGCCGGCAAGCCGGTCGACAAGGGCGAGTGGCTGATGAACCCGCAGACCGTGAACGCCTACTACGAGCCGAGCATGAACGTCATCGTGTTCCCTGCGGCCATTCTGCAGCCTCCTTTCTTCAATCCGGATGCCGAGGACGCCGCGAACTACGGCGGCATCGGCGCGGTGATCGGCCACGAGATCGGCCACGGCTTCGACGACCAGGGCGCACAGTACGACGGTGACGGCGTGCTCAACGACTGGTGGACGACCGACGACAAGGCCAACTTCGAGAAGCGCACAAAGGCGCTCATCGAGCAGTACAATGCCTTCGTGCCTACGCAACTGGCCGAGAAGTACGCCGACGAGCCGAACAAGGCGCCGCACGTCAACGGAGCGCTGACCATCGGCGAGAACATCGGCGACCTCGGCGGCGTGAACATCGCGCTGAAGGCCTACGCGTTCGCGCTCGACGAGGCCGCGGGACGCGACAAGGACGGCTCCGCGAAGGCTATCGAGGAGTCACTGTCCGCGGCCCCGGTGATGGACGGATGGACCGGCCTGCAGCGTTTCTTCCTGAGCTACGCCTCGATCTGGCGCTCGAAGAACCGTGACGAGCTCGCCGAGAAATACCTGCAGATCGACCCGCACTCCCCCGCCGAATGCCGCACGAACGGCATCGTGCGCAACGTGGACCTGTTCTACCGTGCGTTTGATGTGACTCCTGACAGCGCCATGTGGCTCGACCCCGATAAGCGCGTACGCATCTGGTAATCCGTTGCCGGCAGGCAGGCTGAACCGCGCCTGCCTGCCGGCAGATCATCAGAATTCGGCTTCTCCCGCCGGCCGCATGTCCTCGGTCGTCGACTCATCGAGCGGCGATTCGGCGAATCCCGAACCGAACTCCTGCGCCTGTGAGGTCTCCTGCGTCTGTGCGGCCTGCGGATTATCGGTCGGGGTTTCTTCGCCCAGATTATCGAACGTCACCGGCGTTGGATGCACCGGGTGCGCATCCGCCTGCTGTCCCGCGCCCGCCGTTGCCGTGCCGCCGCCCGGCGATGGCGGCAGGCCGGGATTCGCCGGCGTGCCGTTCCCCTGCGCCGGGGCGTCACGATCCGATTTCTGGAACTTCTTCAGTTCCGACACCCCGTAATTGATGTCGTGGCCGATATTGGTGGCCTCCACAACGATGCGGGAGCGCCTCTCATCGTTCTGGGTCGTCCATTCCTCCGTGCTGAGCACACCGGTCACGATCGCCGCCTCCCCCACGTGCAATGACATGCGAGCGTTGGACGCGAGCGTCCTGAACGCCTTCACGGTAATCCATGTGGTCGGCAGGTTGCGCCATTCACCGGTTCCGCCATCCCGGTACCGCCGCGTGCTGCCCATCCGAAACGAGCATCCCTCGACTCCCCCGCTGCGCCCGAACGGCACCGGCATCGATCCGACGAACCCGGTGATGGTCACCGTCCCCTGTTGTATGGCCATGTCGGACTCCTTTCCTTCCCTGTACTGACGTTGGACCGCCGATCCCCCTTCGGCGGTGTACTCACTATCGCAGATTTCCCGCCGGCATCACATGGTTTTCGGACAATGTGGTCGAAGGCTACCCCTTTGGCGTGTTGTGGACAGCATGTGGATAGAAAACCGGTTATCCACAATCACGCCGTCAATGCCCGGCTCATTCATGACCGGCTATGCTGGGTTCGGTATCGCAGACGAACAGCAAGGAGAATTCATGGGCAAACCGCCATGGATGCGACAGACCCGTGTCACCGCCGACGGGGAAACCGAATTCCACGACACCGGCTTCCCCACCAGTTTCCTGTCCATATTCATCGGCCTGAGTATGCCGAGGAATCCCCGCAAAGCGTTCTCGATGCACCGGGCCGTATGGTGGACGGTCGCCTGGCTGGCACTGTTCGCGGCGTTCACCGCCATACAGGCATGGTATACATTCCAGACCCGTGACAGCGCGCGGATGGGGGAATGGTATCTGCACATGTTCGGCATCACCCTGGCGGGCGACTGGTGGCCGATCGCGGTTCTGCCCGTGCTGTTTGGCCCCGGGGGCGTCGTGTTATGGATATTGGGCGGAGTCTTCAACAATCGGCCCTGGATCGTCGCCATCGCCAATGTTCTCGTCCTGCAATTCATCATCAGCGCATTGGGCGCTTCCATCGGACACTTCGCCATGTTTCTGACGTTCGGTCCGCATGTGCCGGGACTGACCGATTCGACCACCGGCCGCGCAGCAGAGCAGCTGTATGTCTCCAGCTCACCGCAGACATGGATTCCCGGTCTCATCACCGCCGGCATCGCCCTGACGCTTGCCGTAATCATGGCCGCTGTCACTGGGGCGAGCAGCGCAAGGCAGAACGGCACGGCGATGAATCGTCTGCGCATCATCGCGTACGTCTTATCCTGCCTGGGATTCGTCGCATTGCTCATAGCAATCTGCATAGTGCTTGCATTTCTGCGCAACAAGCAGACCAACATCCTGCTGGCGGTATTGGCGTTCCTGACGCTGATCGCATGGATTCCCGGAGAAATGAAGTCGATACGCCGCTGCGTCGCGGAACAACGTGATGCTTCATGGCAGTGCGTCGCGGGCAGCTTCCTGGCATTGGACCTGATATTCGTGCCGATGCTAGCCGCCACCGCCCTCACCTCATGGTGACAGACATGCGCCAGTCGGGCCCCCATCCTGCGAAAGTCCCATCCGAGCATGCGTAAACGGGACTTTCGCTGGGTGAAGAAGGAATAAAACGCAGAAGTGGGGGGTCTTTCGCATGAAAGACCCCCCACTTCGAGCGATCAGGAGAAGCAGCCGGACTACTTGCCGAGCAGCGTGTCCAGACGCGACGCCAGCGTCTGCGCAGCGTCGGCGACCGGCACGGCGACGGAATCGGAGCTGTCACGGTTGCGGATCTCGATTGTTCCGTTATTCACGGTGTCACGGCCGGCGACTGCAATCAGCGGCACGCCGATCAGCTCGGCGTCCTTGAACTTGACGCCCGGGGAGACCTTCTTGCGGTCGTCGTAGATGACCTCGATGCCGCGCTCCTCCAGTTCTGCGACCAGCTTCTCGGCCGCGTCGAACGCCGCCGCATCCTTGCCGGTGGCGACGATGTGCACCTGGGCGGGCGCGATGACAGCCGGCCATGCCAGACCGCGCTCGTCATGATGCGTCTCAGCGATGCAGGCGAGCACGCGGGAGACACCGATGCCGTAGCAGCCCATCCACACGGGCACAGTCTTGCCGTTCTGGTCGAGCACCTTGAGGTCAAGCGCCTTGGAGTACTTGAGGCCAAGCTGGAACACCTGGCCAATCTCCACGCCGCGCTCGAAGCTCAGCGGGCCGGAACCATCCGGGCTCATGTCGCCATGACGCACCTCGACCGCCTCGACGGTGCCGTCAGCCTTGAAATCACGGCCGTACACGGCGTGGAAACGGTGCTTGCCCGCCTCGTCGCCGCCGATGATCCACTCAGTGCCCTCAGCCACGTGCGCGTCGATGAAGAAGCGCACCGGTTCGGCGACGCCCGCGGCCTCGCCCTGCTTGCCGAAGACCATCGGCCCCATGTAGCCGGCCACCATCTCGGGATGGGCCTTGAGATCGTCCTCGGTGGATTCCTCCAGCTCGGCGGGCGCGAACTGCGCCTCAAGACGCTTCATATCGACCTGACGGTCACCGGGCAGCGCCACGGCGATGACCTCGCGCCACGGCCCCTCATGATCATCGTCCTCGGGGTGCAGCACAGTCACGGCCACGGTCTTCAACGTGTCGGCGGCAGTCCATTCGCGGCCGTCCTCACGCGGGTACAGACGGTTGGCGGTGGCGACCAGATCCTCGATGGTCTTGGAATCCGGGGTTTCACGGCTTTCCATCGCGGGCACGGCGGAGCTGTCCACGGCCGGCAGCTCTGGGGTGGTCAGCGCCTCGACGTTCCACGCCTTGCCGGAGGGCGCCAGCGCGAACGTGTCCTCACCAATCGCCATGGGAGCCAGGAACTCCTCGGACGCGGAACCACCCATCGGGCCGGACATCGCGAACACGGGCACGTACTTCAGGTCGAGACGCTGGAAGATGCGCTCGTAGGCACCGCGCTCGTCGTAGTACGCCTTCTTCATGCCCTCCTCGTCGATGGTGAACGAGTAAGCGTCCTTCATGATGAACTCGCGGCCGCGGATCAGGCCCGCGCGCGGGCGGAACTCGTCGCGGTACTTGGTCTGGATCTGGTAGAGCGTGACTGGCAGGTCCTTGTACGAGGAGTACATATCCTTGACCAGCAGCGTGAACATTTCCTCATGCGTGGGGGCGAGCAGGTAGTCGGCCTCGTGACGGTCCTTCAGACGGAACAGGTTCTCGCCGTATTCCTCCCAGCGGTGGGTGGCCTCATACGGCTCGCGCGGCAGCAGCGCCGGGAAGTGGACCTCCTGGGCGCCGATGCCGTCGATCTCCTCGCGGACGATGGCCTCGATCTTGTTGAGGACCTTCAGACCCAGCGGCAGCCAGGTCCAGATACCGGGAGCCGCCTTGCGCACATAGCCGGCGCGCAGCAGCAGTTTCGCCGAATCGGTGTCGGCGTCGGCGGGATCCTCGCGCAGCGTGCGCAGGAACATGGTGGACATTCGAAGTGCTTTGGAACTCATGGGTTCCAAGGTATTCGCGTTCGGGGACATTGCGGGCCCGGTTCAGTTCGGCAAACCCGCAGTATTGAAAAAGGCCACCCACCCGGAGCTCACCGAGCGAGCGGCCTTCGTATTGGCCTCGCGGCCGTGCCGCGCTTACCGCGTCATCCGGCGCAGCCGTTCGAGGGTAATGCCGGCCGCCAGCATGGCCATCGCCAGGACGGTCACCAGCGACATGTCGATACCGGTATGGGCCAGCGAATCGGCCGCGGACGTCTTGCCCCCGGCAACTACGCCCGTGTTCGCGCCCGGCTTGGCGGAAGACGAGCCACCCGACGTGCCACCCGGCACGGTACCGGGCTTGTTCTGCTCATTGCCGCCCGGCGCGGTGCTGTTCGGTCTGGGCTGCGTGACGATAGCACTGCGGGCGGTTCATCAGAAAGGCCGTCAACCGTTGCGCGCATGGTCCCTGTACGCCTCTTTCTCTTTGCCCGTGTCGCTGATTGCTGTGCGACCTGCCGATGCTGCCGAGATACATGTCCGAAGCCGTCAGCGTGGCTGTCTTCACTATGCTCGCGGGAGCCGCCTGTCTTATCGGCCCGGGCAATATGTCGCCGAGCGCATCATCGTCGCCTTCATCAGCGCTTTGAGCCTTACCGTCATCGCGATCGCCGATTTCAGCAATCGCATGGTTGAGAAAAACCTCGTGGCGATTGCCGCATATGTGCTGCTGCCGGCATTGGCCGCCACCGCATGGCTGCGTACATGCCATCCGATGGCCGACAGCGCGACCCGCAACCTGCGCTGGATATTCGGTGCCGCCGCGCGCTACGAGGCAAGCCTCGAATCGGTGCAATCGCTCGGAAAACGCATCTCACAGCTGCGCTAGCGCACCGCTACCCGGCGAAAGTCCCATCAGCACCATCTCAAATGGGACTTTCGCGGGATTGATGCCTTCCTCCGCCCAATAACAGTCCCATATCCGAAAGCAGCTACCACTAGAACAGCTCGGCTTGTTCGAATTCGCCAGCAGGCTCGTCCTCGTGAGGCGTTTGCGGCCGGAACGCAGCCACGCCCTCGTTGCCCAGCCGCGCGCTGGCGGCCTGTGACCCGCCGCGCAAATCGCCGTCGAGCATCACCGCATCCGCTGAAACCGCGAACATGCGCTCGTTGACGCCGGCAAGATACAATCCGCCCATGCGTTCCACACGCGAAAGCGCCACGTATCCCATACCGGGCGCAAACGTGCGGCTCAGATCCATCACCGCCCGGTCGAGGGTCATCCCCTGCGACTTGTGGATGGTGATCGCCCATGCGCATCGCAACGGCACCTGCGCCACGGACGCCATCACCGTGTCGCCGTCCATCATCTCCCACGTGGCCTGCTTCATCGTGACGATGTTGCCGTTCTCGAATTCCACGATGGGCCAGCCGCCCTTGTTCTCGTTGACGAAGCCGCGCACGGTACCGAGCGAACCGTTGACATACTGGCGGTCGGCGTCGTTGCGCAGCGCCATGACGGCGGCACCGGTCTTGAGCACGAGGCACTCCGGCGCCAGCATGTTGCGCTTGAGCCGTTCGACCAGATGGGCCGGCCCCATCTGCTTGGCATGGAACTCGTGCGGCTCCTTGTCTATCCGCGCAAGCCTGGAATCGTTGAGGTTATCGGCCTGCCGGTTGACGGGGAACAGGTGGACCGCCACCTCGCCCGGCTGCGGTGTCACACCGAGCCGCGTGACGAGCGCGTCACGGTCATCCTGATCCACGCATCCGGCACGGATGTCGGTGAGCACGTGCAGCAGCCGGCCGTCGTCCTGACGATGCTGCTCGGTCAGATAGCAGATGACCGGCGCGAGTTCGCCCCACACCAGCGATTCGGTGACGAATCCTTCCGGATTGAGTCCGGCCTTCGCGTACCGTTCGCGGGACGCCACGAAATCCGGGCCGGGCGGCAGCACGTCGCGGTCGCGCCCGGACACGGAGACCGGCGGCAGCTGGAAGAAGTCACCGGACAGCACCACTTGCAATCCACCGAACGGCCGCGGATCATGCCGCACTTCACGGCACACCTGATCGACCATGTCGAACAGCCAGGCGTGCATCATCGACACCTCGTCGATGATGAGCACGTCGGCTGCCTGTATCTTGCGCCGACGACGGGTCTTGATGGTCTTCAGCAGATTCGGCGTCAGCACGTTGGCGAGTCCGACGCCGCTCCACGAGTGGATGGTCTGGCCGTCGATATGCGTGGCGGCGATGCCCGTTGACGCGGTGACGGCCACGTTCGCGCCGTCTGCGCGCGCCTGCCGGATGAACTCGTTCAGCACGTACGTCTTTCCTGCGCCGGGCGCACCCGTCAGGAACACGTTCGCGCCGGCGTTCAGAATCGCGAGCGCCTCAGACTGCCGCATATGCCCTCCTTAAGCTCATGCATCACGCACGATCCGCGCGCCCTGGCGTATGACATCGCTCGCCCGCGGGCTCAGACCAGCCGGCGGACCACCTGCAGCACGCCGTGCTCGGTGTTGGCCGGCGCGATGTACCGCGCCGCGCGTTTCAGATCCGGATGCGCGTTGGCCATGGCGAACGACCATCCGCCGGCGTCGAGCATCTGTAAATCGTTGAGATAGTCGCCGAACACCGCCGTCTGCGCGGGCGTGACGCCGAGATGCCGCTGCAGCGCGACGACACCCTGCCGCTTGTCGGTTCCGGGATTCATGATATCGACCCAGTGCGCTCCGGATACCACCACCTGATGGGTGCGTTCCACATCGCCCAGCAGGTTCGCGGCCATGCCTTGCGCGTCGCCGAAATCGAAGATCGCCAGTTTCAGCACGGTTTCGTCCTCGGTCTCCAGCACCTCGTGCAGGTCGTCCACGATGCGCAGCGCCTTGTAGTATTTGGAGCATTCCTCGACGAACGGCCTGTCCTGCCGCTGGATGTACGCCGTGTTCAGACCGCATACCACAAGTCCGATGTCATGCGAGCCCGACGCCACCGCGGCGTCCACCAGATCGATCAGCGTACGCGTGATGTCCCAGCTCACCCCGTGCACGTCGATGACGTTGTCGTCGGCGACCACGACGTTGCCGTTCTCCGCGATATACGACATGGCGCCGTCGACGCGGTCCGCGAACATGGAGCGCAGCGTGGCGAGCTGGCGGCCGGAAGCCGGCACGAACTCGACACCCTTGGCGTGCAGCTCGTCGAGCAGCGGCCAGAAGTCATCGGGGATGTTGCTGTCGCCGTCCAGCAGCGTGCCATCCATGTCCGCCACGATCAGGCGGATGTCGTGCGGCTTGTCGCAGATGGCGGTCCAATCGTTCGCGGTCATGGTGTCGTTCCTCTCAGTCGTGTGCGTGACGTTTTCTGTTTTTCGAGACCGGCCGGCTACTTATTCAGCAGGCTGGTGGCGACGATCTGGTCGGCGATGGCCTTCGACTCGGCCTCGTTCGGGCCGGGAGCCGGCGCCATGAACGCCTGACGGTAGTAGCGAAGCTCGTCCAGCGACTCGATGATGTCGGCGAGGGCGCGGTGCCCGCCGTTCTTGGCGGGGCGGTTCTCATACACCGCGGGGTACCAGCGGCGCGCGAGCTCCTTCAGCGTGCTCACGTCCACGCTGCGGTAGTGCAGATGGCTCATGAGACCCGGCATGTAATGGTCGAGGAATTTCTTGTCGGAGCCGATGGTGTTGCCCGCGAGCAGCGGCCTGACTCCATCCGGCGTGAACCGCAGCACGTATTCGGTGACCTTGCGTTCCGCCTCTTCGAGACTCAGGCCGTGCTCCCATTCGTTGATGAGCCCCGAACGGGTGTGCATGGCGCGCACGAAATCGTTCATGTGCCCCACGGCGGCGTCGGACGGCTTGATGACGTAGTCCACGCCCTCGTCCAACACGTTGAGGTCGAAATCGGTAGGCACCACTGACACCTCGACGAGCTCGTCGCCACCGAAGATGTCAAGTCCCGTCATCTCGCAATCAATCCAGATCAGGCGCGAATCCTTCGCGCTGTACGTTTCCGCATCATGGCTGTCGACCATCGCAAGCCGCCTTTCCTGCTGTGTTTTCCTAGGGAACGTTACAGGCTATAGCAGACCGGGGACGCGCCGTCAGGCCAGCGGGAAAGAGAGCAGCATCGTAGTGCCGGACGGGGACGAGGACTCCACCGCGACCGAGCCTCCATACCGGTTCGCCACGTCACGGGCGAGCGCGAGGCCGAGCCCGTACCCTTGGCGCGCGGTGCCGTCATCGTCCCGGGCGAAGCGGCGGAACAGTCGTTCGGGATCGCCGCCGATGCCCGGCCCATGGTCGGACACGCGGATCTGCGCCCATTGGCGATGACGCGCGTACCCGAGCGACACCGCACTGCCGTCTGGATCCTCGATGATGCCGGAGTGCGGCTTGAGCAGCCAGTCGCCCACCATCACGCTGGCCGTCTGGGCGTTGAACCCCCGCAGCAGCGTGCGCAACCGGTCCTGCAGTTCGATGAAGCGGAACGGCTTGGTCAGGTAGTCGTTCACGCCGCAGTCCAGCCCTTCCACGATGTCGTCCACCTGCGCGAGCGCGGTCAGCATCAGCGCAGGTGTAGTGACGCCGGAGCCGCGCAGGGTGCGAATCAAATCCAGCCCGTCGCCGTCGGGCAGCCGGCGGTCGACGATCAGCGCGTCATGCTCTTGCCCTATCCAATTGGGACCCCGCTAAAGCGCCGCTAAGAAGACACGCGGGCACGACGGAAGCTTGGTGTCGCGGCACGACATGGCCCGCCGCTTCGGGGGAAACGGGACGGATATAATCTTGGACATTCGGGACGCGGCCGGCCGCGCGCCATTACGGCAGCGCAGGAACGGCAGCGGTACATGCATACGGCCAGGAGGACTACATGGCAGAGGAAACGCAATCTATCACGACGCGGCACGACGCCGAGACCGACCCGGCACTGTGGTGGCGGCAGGCCGTGGTCTACCAGGTCTACCCGCGCAGCTTCCAGGACACCACCGGCTCCGGTCTGGGCGACATCAATGGCATCACCGGGCGGATCCCCTATCTGCGGCAGCTGGGCGTCGACGCGATCTGGCTGTCGCCCTTCTACCCGAGCGAACTCGCGGACGGCGGCTACGACGTGGCCGACTACCGTGACGTGGATCCGAAGCTCGGCTCGATGGACGACTTCGACCGGCTGGCCGCCGCCGCGCATGCGGCAGACATCAAAGTGGTGGTGGACATCGTGCCCAACCACAGCTCCCACCTGCACCCCTGGTTCCGTCAGGCGCTGGCGGACGGCCCCGGCTCCCCTGCGCGCGACCGGTACATCTTCCGCGACGGCAAGGGCCCGAACGGTGACGAGCCGCCGACCCGCTGGCAGAACCATTTCGGAGGTCCGGCATGGACGCGCGTGGACGACGGCCAATGGTACCTGCACATGTTCACCAAGGAGCAGCCCGACTGGAACTGGAGGAACCCGGACGTGCGCGCCGATTTCCTTGAGACGCTGCGTTTCTGGTGCGATCACGGCGTGGACGGGTTCCGCATCGATGTGGCGCACGGGCTCGCCAAGGACCTCGACCGCGACGACCTCGACGACTACGTGGTGATGAGCACGAACGACATGCCCGCGGACGGATCCCACCCAGTGCTCGACCGCGACAAGGTGCACGACATCTACCGTGAGTGGCGCCGCGAGGTGTTCAACCGCTACGATCCCCCGCGCTTCGCGGTCGCCGAGGCATGGGTCCGGCCGGAACGCCAGTACCTGTACGCGTCACCGGATGAACTGGGGCAGGTGTTCAACTTCGAGTTCGCCAAGGCGGATTGGACCTTCGACGCGATGAGCAAAGCCATCGACGAGGGGCTGGCGTGCGCCGAGAGGTCGGGCTCGACGTCCACCTGGGTGATGAGCAACCATGATGTGCCGCGCCACGCCACGCGTTACGCGCTGCCGCAAGTGCCGACCGGCGAATACCATCAGATCGCCAACGACTGGCTGCTGCGTGACGGCACCACCTATATTGAGGATCGCCAGGCCGGCGCATTGCGGGCACGCGCCGCACTGATGCTCGAAATGGCGCTGCCCGGCTCGGCCTACGTGTATCAGGGCGAGGAGCTGGGCCTGTTCGAGGTGGCGGATATTCCATGGGACCGCATCGAGGATCCCTCCGGCCTGCGCACCTCGCGGGCGCAGTCCACCAAGGGCCGTGACGGCTGCCGCGTGCCGCTGCCCTGGGTCGCGTCCGACGTGCCCGAGACGTACACGTCCGACAAGAGGCACGTCCATGCCGGCTCGTTCGGGTTCTCCCCTGCCGTCAGTGACGCCGAACCACACCTCCCGCAGCCCGCGTGGTTCAAGGATTTCGCCATGGACATCCAGGACGCCGACGACGGCTCCATGCTGAATTTCTATCGTCGCGTGCTGCGGCTGCGTCACGAGATGCAGACTCCGGACACCAGTTGCACGTTGCTTCCCGAGAACCGTCCGAGCGGCATGCGCGACGGCGCCGACGGCCAGCCCGGCGGCGTGATCGCCTACCGTCGTGCCAACGGTTGGGCGAATCTGACGAATTTCGGCGCCACACCGGTTTCGCTGCCCAACGGCGAGGTGCTGCTCTCGTCCGCGCCGCTCACCGATGACGGCCGGCTGCCGCAGGATACGTCCGTCTGGATGCGGCTGCGGTAGGCCTGCCCGCGCCCGCCACGACGCGGGCGGCGGAGCCGATTCGACGCGGCCGGGCCTATATGCAAGATGGCGGGCTCCCCTCGCAAATCGTGAGGGGAGCCCGCCATCATATTCATATGAGCCGAATCCTATGAACCGATCGGCATCGGCCTATCAGTTGTGGAAGCCGGTGTAGTTCGGCGCTTCGGTGGTCATCACGATGTCGTGCGGATGCGACTCGCGCAGGCCGGCGTCGGTGATGCGGATGAAGCGGCCCTTCTCCTGCAGCTCGGCGATGTTGTGCGCGCCCACATAGAACATGGACTGGTGCAGGCCGCCGATCAGCTGGTACAGCACGGCGTTCAGCGGTCCGCGGTACGGCACTTCGCCCTCGACGCCTTCCGGAACGACCTTGTCGTTGGAGGTGACGTCGGCCTGGAAGTAACGGTCCTTGGAGTAGGACTTCTTGCCACGCGGAGCCATGGCGCCCAGGGAGCCCATGCCACGGTACAGTTTGTACTGCTTGCCGTGCAGGAGCACCTTCTCGCCCGGAGCTTCCTCGCAGCCCGCGAGGGTGCCGCCGAGCATCACGGAGGATGCGCCGGCCACGAGGGCCTTGGCGATGTCGCCGGAGTAGTGGATGCCACCGTCGGCGATGCACGGCACGCCAGCGGCGCGGCAGGCCTGGGCGGCCTCGTACACGGCGGTGAGCTGCGGGACGCCGACACCGGCGACCACGCGGGTGGTGCAGATGGAGCCGGGGCCGACACCGATCTTGACGGCGTCGACGCCCGCGTCGATCATGGCCTGGGCGCCGGAACGGGTGGCGATGTTGCCGCCGATGACCTGCACGCCGCGGAAGGCGGGGTCGCGCTTGATGCGGCTGATCATGTCGAGCGCCAGACGGGCCTCGCCGTTGGCGGTGTCGACGACGAGCACATCGACGCCGGCCTCCATCAGAGCGGAGGCGCGCTGCCAAGCGTCGCCGAGGAAGCCGATGCCGGCGGCCACACGCAGACGTCCCTGCTCGTCCTTGGTGGCGTCCGGGTACTGCTCGGTCTTGACGAAGTCCTTGACGGTAATCAGGCCGGCGAGCTTGCCGTTGTCGTCGATCAGCGGCAGCTTCTCGACCTTGTGCTGGGCGAGCAGACGGTGGGCGTCATCCTTGGAGATGTTCGCCGGACCAGTGATGAGGTTCTCCTTGGTCATCACGTCCTTGACCTTGAGGTGGTCGTAGTCTTCGGACGGGATGAAGCGCATGTCGCGGTTGGTGATGATGCCGACGAGGCGGTTCTCCTTGTCAACGACCGGCAGGCCGGAGATGTGGAACTTGCCGCACAGCTTGTCGAGGTCGGCGAGCGTGACGTCCGGGTTGACGGTCAGCGGGTCGGTGATCATACCGGACTCGGAGCGCTTGACCACATCGACCTGGGCCGCCTGGTCGTCGATCGACAGGTTGCGGTGCAGCACGCCGATACCGCCGTTGCGGGCCATGGCGATGGCCATCTCGGATTCGGTGACGGTATCCATCGCCGCGGAGATCGTCGGAACCTTCATGGTGATCTCACGGGTCAGATGGGTGGTGGTGTCGACTTCGGAGGGAATCACGTCCGTCTCGTTCGGCAGCAGCAGCACATCGTCATACGCGAGGCCCAGCTTGGAGAAAATCGGGGGGACGGGAGCATAGGATTGCATATTCGCTTCAGAATTTGTAGCCATGCATTCACTATATGAGCGTAATGCGACGAATGCGACACGAACATGGTCTCGACCATCATCATCGGCAGGTCACGGGCGCCGTTTTTTCCCGTCACCGCTTTCGTCAAACGAATGACGTGCCCGTCGCCGCGCGGATGCATACGACTGGTTCTCCGCGGCGATCTCCGGCAGGCGACGCTTCAGATACGGGTACATCGTCGCCACCGTCAGCAACACCACGGCGATGACGAAGCCGATGAGCACATAATGGACCTTGAAGAACAACGTCATGATCGAGCCGACCGCGATCAGAGCCGCCCACCCCCACAGAATCAGCACCGCTCCCTGCACGGTGTGGCCGATGCGCAGCATGCGGTGATGCAGATGCATACGGTCCGGGTGCATCGGCGACTGCCCGTGGCTGAGTCGGCGCACGATCGCCAGACACATGTCCAGCACTGGCAGGAACAGCACCAGGATCGGCAGCAGGATCGGCATGAACACCGGCAGGTACACGCTGGCATGAATCGACGCCGGATCCAGACGGCCGGTCATCACGATTGACGCGCAGGTGATGAGATACCCGAGCAGCATCGAGCCGGAGTCGCCCATGAACAGCTTGGCCGGATGCCAGTTGTGCAGGATGAACCCGATGCAGATGCCGACCATCGCCACGTCGATCAGCGTCGCCATCGAGGCGTAGGACGGCGAATTGCGCGCGATGATGTAGGAGTACGCGGCGAACGCGACGCCGCCGATGGCGACGATGCCCGCCGCGAGGCCGTCCAGGCCGTCGACGAAATTGACCGCGTTGATCGACGCGACGATCAGTATCGCGGTGATCGTCACCGAGATACTGGGGCTGGCGGTGATCAGGGAGCCGAGCGGCAGCGATATGATCTGCAGGCCGCCCCACGCCACGAACACCGAGATCAGCAGCTGCCCGGCCATCTTCAGCATCCAGTCCAGATCCCACAGGTCGTCGGCCATGCCCAGCAGGCATATCAGCACCGCGCCGGCGAGGATCACCCACTCCTGGTTGTTGTTCTCGAACAGTCCGGTCGTGAATGCGATGCGACTGGAGTAGATCATTGCAAACGCGAATCCGATCAGCATGCCCAGTCCGCCCATGCGCGGCGTCGGGATGGTGTGCACGTCGCGCGCACGAACCTCTCCGACCGCGCCGATATGGATGGCGACATGGCGAATCAGCGGCGTGACCAGCCAGGTGACGCCGCCTGCGATGGCGGCGATCAGCAGATATATCCTCATGCGCCCAGACCACCACCGTTCATGTGCACGGCCTTGCGCACGACGGGCTGAGGGATGACACCCTCTCGCAGGATGACGATGCCGTCGCGCTCATGAGGGTCGGCGGCGACCACCGTGCTGGCGACATGGCCTTGCGTCGGCCCACCGTCAAGATACAGCTGCACATCGTCGCCGAACGCCTGCACGGCCTCTTCGACCGTCTGCGCGCTTTCGTCGCCGGAACGGTTCGCGCTCGACGCGGCAAGAGGACCGAGCTCATTCAATATGCGCAGGGTCAGGGCCGAGTTCGGCACGCGGATGCCCTGCGTACGCCTGCCCTGCGGGGTGGCGCTGACCGTGGCGAGCGTGCAGTCCTCGCGGGCCACCGCGATCGGCGAGAACGCACCAGGCAGGAACTGCGCGGCCAGCCGGTTCAGCGGCGACGGCAAGTCGAGCCCGAGCCCGTCCAACTGGTCGACGGATGCCAGCAGCACCTGCAGCGCTTTGAAGCGCGGGCGGCTCTTGACCTGATAGATGCGGTCGATTGCGGCCTCGTTGCGCGGGTCGCAGGCCACGCCATACACCGTGTCGGTGGGAATGACCACCAGGCCTCCGCCTGCGATGACCGACGCCGCCTCGGCGAGGGATTCCTCATTCACCTTGCGAACCGCACTCATCAGACCTCCCGTATCGCGGCGGCGGTCACATGCCGCCACGCGTATCCGAATACCGCTATCCAAGTATTATGGCACGTCCTGCCACACCGATGGTAGGCCGGTGCATGGCCCGACGCCACGGGTTCGCTCTCCCCCGCGTCGCGCGGGCCGGCCTGGACACGGCTTCCCATTGCACCATTGCGCCACGACTTGGCGCTGGCCGGCGCCGGCGACGACGGGCCTCATGTGACGGTACGGCGGAGAGACACGACCGTATCCGCCCGCGAGCGCGAGGAAATGCTCGCCGGCAAACTCTACAATCCCGCCGACCCCGAGCTCTCCGCTATGCGAGAGCGCGCAGGCGACTTGTGCACCCGGTTCAACGCGCTGCCTCGGGGAGACCATGCCGGCCGAGCCGCGGTACTGGACGAGCTGCTGCCGCCGATGCATCCGATCCGGTTCCAGGACCGCAACGTGCGGCGTGCGGCTGACGGGTCGTATTACGACTACGAGTATGGCAAGCCGATCGTGATCGGGTCGAACTGCTGGTTCGGCGGCAATGTGACGGTGGTCGGCGGCGTGATGATCGGCGAGGGCTGCGTGATCGGCGCCGGCTCGGCCCGGCCACGGCATCAGATCCTGGGTCAGGATCTGACCGCGAACAGGTACCGGGGCCGGCCGGTCCAGTCGTCGCCGGTATGAGCCTGGCCGAACCCGTTGGCCTGTGCGAAGGAGACCAGCCGCGGCCCCTGAGAGATGTCATGCTCCATCACCAGCACGCCGCCGGGGCGCAGCAATCCCGCCGCTCGCATCACGATCCGCTCCGGTATCAGCGTGCCGTCGGCGGAGCCGCCATACAGCGCCGCCTTCGGATCATGGTCGCGCACTTCGGGCTGTTCGGGGATCTGCGCTTCGGGGATGTACGGCGGATTCGTGACCACCATGTCGATGGTGCCGTCAAACTGGGCCAGCGTCGTGCCGCTGGTGGCGTCGCCGAGCTCGAGATGATAATTATCGGCGGCCAGCGGGTCGAGACGTGATATCCTCCGCCAGTTGCGCATCGTCCAGTCATAGGTGCGCGGCACCTTCTCGACCGCCCACACCTGCGCGCCGCGCACCTCGGTGACCAGGGACAGTCCGATGGCGCCGCTGCCCGCGCACAAATCCACGATACGCGGGGTGGACAGCCGTTCGCGCGTGAGCCAGTCGATGCCGGCCTGCACCACGGTCTCGGTTTCCGGGCGCGGGATGAACACGCCCGGACCGACTTCCAGATCGAGGTAGCGGAACGGGGCATGGCCTGTGATGTACTGCAACGGTTCACGTGCGGCCCGCCGAGCGATCATGGCGTGGAATCGGGCGAGCGCCGTGGTGACGGCATCGCCCGCAGTGGCGGAGCTGTCGGAGCTCGCGGCGCCGGCATCCGGGGCATCAAAACTCGCATGCTCGTGTGGCAGGCCGTCCAGAGGCTCCCCCATCAACATCGCCTTGTCTATGTCGCGCAGGTCGCGGCCGCACGCCTCGGCGAGCAACAACTTGGCATCATGCTCGGGCGTGTCGATGTCGGCGTCATGCAGCGTCCGCGCCGCGGAGCGTATCACGTCTGTCACGTCATGGATGGATTCGGATGTCATGGTGTCCTTCCGCTCGTTGGTGGCTCATCGTCTCAGGGCGTTCATATCACGGCGTTTCGCACCGGGGCGTCTGCCGGCATATTCGCCGTTACGTCGCTAAGTGCGCGCCGAAACGAAGTACGCGCGCACATAGCGACGCAAACCACGGATTTTCCGTTCCTAAGTGCGCGCACTTGTCGTTTCGGCGCGCACTTAGCGACGCAGAGACATCAATGGGGGTGCGATTCCCCAGGGAACCATCACTCTGACCCCGCCGATGGCCGGTCACTGCTGGTTGGCGAGCCGCTCGGCCTCGTCGGCTTGGATGTCGGAGTCGATCACGGCCTGCAGGTCGCCGTCGAGCACGGCGTCGAGGTTGTACGCCTTGTAGTTGGTGCGGTGGTCGACGATGCGGTTCTCCGGGAAGTTGTAGGTGCGGATGCGCTCGGAACGGTCGAGCGAACGCACCTGCGAGTGGCGCATATCGGCGGCCTCGGCGGCCTCCTGCTCATGCTTCATGGCGAGCAGGCGCGATTTCAGGACCCGCAACGCGGCGGCGCGGTTCTGGATCTGCGACTTCTCATCCTGCATGCTCACCACGATGCCAGTGGGGATGTGCGTCATGCGCACGGCGGAGTACGTGGTGTTCACGGACTGTCCGCCTGGACCGGAGCTCATGAAGATGTCGATTTTCAGGTCCTTCGGATCGATCTCGATCTCGTCGTCGTCCTCGTCGGCCTCGGGGAACACGATTACACCGGCCGCGGAGGTCTGGATGCGGCCCTGCGATTCGGTGACGGGGATGCGCTGCACGCGGTGCACGCCGCCCTCGTATTTCAGGCTCGCCCACACACCGTCCTCCGGCGCGGGCGTGCCCTTGGCGCGAATGGCGATCTGCACGTCCTTGACGCCGCCGAGCTCGGTGGTGTTCTCGGACTGCACGGTGACGGCCCAGCCGCGCTTCTCGGCGTATCGCAGATACATGCGCAGCAGGTCGCCGGCGAACAGCGCCGCCTCCTCGCCGCCCGTACCGGCCTTGATCTCCATGATGACGTCCCGGGCGTCATCGGGGTCGCGCGGGATCAGCGCGTTCCGCAGCCTCTCCTCGGCCGCCGGCAGCTCGGCTTCGAGCCGCTTGGCCTCATCGGCGAATTCGGGGTCCTCCCCCGCCATCTCGCGCGCGGCCTCAAGGTCGTCGCGCACGGCCGTGTATGACTGATACGCGGATACAATCGCGCCGAGTTCGGCATGACGACGACCCAGCTTGCGCATCTTATCGGGGTTCGTCACCACCTCGGGGCTCGCCATCTGCTGTTCGATGGATTGGTATTCCTCCAACGCGGTCTGTGCCGCGGGGAACTGCTCGACTGCCATGTCTGGCTTGTCCTTCCGGATAGTAACAACGGTCGGCACCGCGTCATCATCGCTGTCGCGACGCCATTACAGATACAAAAACGCCAGTCCCCCGAGCGGGTGCGCCGAAGCGCGCCCAACCCGTGCGGGACTGGCGTCAGATACGCTACTTGGTCTTCTTGCCGTAACGCTTCTCGAAGCGAGCGACGCGGCCACCGGTGTCCAGAATCTTCTGCTTGCCGGTGTAGAAGGGGTGGCACTTCGAGCACACGTCGACCGTCATGTGGTCGCCCTTGTAGGTGGAACGAGTGACGAAGGTGTTGCCGCATGAGCACAGGACTTCAACGGCATGATAATCAGGATGGATACCCTGCTGCATGGTTTTGTCTCCTAGGGGATTCGGGGGACCCGGGTCGCCGCGCCCCGATGGCTGGCGTGAACCGGAACCTACGGAAGTATACGCCGAGGCATGGATTTCAGTGGGGCCGCAGGGGCTTGAACCCTGGACCGGCGGATTATGAGTCCGATGCTCTAACCGACTGAGCTACAGCCCCACGTTGGCGAATAGGCCAACCGTACTATTGTATAGCAGACCATCGGACTTGCGACACCCTCCCAGCCGTCCATCGTCTGCCACGGCTATCATGTCGGCAGGCCGGCAATCGGGCCGGGACACGCGGAAAGGAACGCACATGCGCATTGCGGTACCGCTGCCCGGCACGATGTGGGCGTTCGACGTCATCTCCATCATCCAGATCTTCGACGACGATTCCGTCATGTACGGCTCGCCCGACCGTCCGGTCATCGACTTCATCGCGAACGGAAGCTCCAAGGCACTCGACCACGGTATGTCCATCGCCACCACCGCGCTGCGCGACTACCACGAGAAACCTGATCTGATCATCATCCCCGGTTTCGCCAACCCGCATGAGATCGCCACCGACAGGCGCACCGGGGACGCCAAGGCATGGCTGTTCACAGCCGATCCCGCCGACGCGCTCGCCATCCGCGACTGGCTGGTCGCGTCACACCGCGAGGGCGTGGAGATCGCGGCCATGTGCACGGGCGTGTTCGCGCTGGCATGGACCGGTCTGCTCGACGGCGTGGAATGCACCACGCACCTGCCGTTCCTCGACGATTTGGCCGCGCAGTTTCCCAAGGCGCTGGTGCAGAAGGACCGTCTGCTGACGCACAACGCGAAGCAGCGCATCTGGACGTCCGCCGGCGGCAGCATCTGTCTCGACCTGTGCATCGCGCTGCTCGCCGAACATGCCGGGCAGTCCCTGGCGACGGCGGAGGCGAACATGCTGATGATGCATTACCCCCGTTCGGTGGCCACCCGGCGCAGCGACGGCGCTCCGTCCGTCTTGCCGCGACCGTCCCGGCAGAGTGACGAGATCATCGCGCTGACCCGCAGAGTCCGCGAGCATCTCAGTTATGACTGGACGCTGACGACGCTTGCGCAGACCTCCCACTCCTCCACGCGCTCGTTCCAGCGCCGGTTCAGCGAGGTCATGGGGGTGCCGCCGAGCATCTGGCTGCTGACGGAGCGTCTGAACGCCGCCAAGGAACTGCTGGAGCTCACCGATCTGCCGATGCAGCAGATCGCGCTGAGAACGGGACTGCGCAACGCGGATTCGCTGCGCAAGCATTTCTCCGCCGCGTTCGGCGTCAGTCCGAGTCGGTATCGTCAGGATTTTTTGCGCACCGAATTGCGTCCGACGGAAAACGTGTGAGCCCGCTGGCCGGCGAAACGAACATGAGGAGTCGGATATCGGCCACATGACGCGGATTTCTCTGTGTTCGTTTTGTTCGGTACTGTGCGTATTCCTCACACTTTTCTTATTGAGAATGATTCGCTGAACCATCGGCGGGGCAAAGTGGCGCGTTCTTACCGATATTTGGCGCGAACCGACCGCATCGGCACCCGGTTTTCCCGCGACCGACGCTTAGACTCGGACTTGAAACAATGTTGTTAACGCCATCATGACAGACGCGGATGTGTGTCATGCCGGCGCGATGAAAGGATACGAACATGTGGCCTATCCTCTTGGCCCTGGTCCCCGCATTCGGCTGGGGTTTTCAGGGCATTGTCATGCAGAAGGTCGGCGGCACCACCGCCAACAAGCAGATGGGCATGGTGCTCACCACGCTGCTGTTCGGTATCGTGGTGCTGATCTTCCACCCGATCAACTGGTCGTGGACGCTGATCGCGGCCGCGGCCATCAACGGCATCCCGTGGAGCATCGCGCAGATACTGCAGATCAAGTCCTTCGACTATCTGGGCGTGGCCCGCGCCATGCCGCTGTCCACTGGCATGCAGCTGGTGTTCACCACCCTGCTCGGCGCGCTGTTCTTCCATGAATGGACGCACGGCTGGCAGTTCGGCTTCGGCATCTGCGCGCTCGTCGTCATCATCGTCGGCGTCGCCTGCACCGCCTTCCAGGAGAAGAGCGAGGACAAGGGTCCGTCGAACCTGAAGCGCGGCCTGCTCATCACCCTGATCTCCTCACTGCTGTATACCAGCTACGCCGCCGCCGGCAAGTTCTTCTCGGTCTCCAGCTGGGACATGCTGTTCCCGCAGGCCGCGTTCATGGTGCTCGGCACGACAATCATCTCCTTCTGCATGAGCGGCAAGGACGCGATGGACCCCGAAATCGGTGTGTTCGGCAAGAAGAGCTGGATGAACATGAGCACCGGCGCCCTGTTCGCCACCGCGAACCTCACCGTGATGCTGTCCAATGAGATGAACGGTCTGGCGGTCGGCTGGACGCTGTCGCAGATGAACGTCATCGTCGCCACGCTGGGCGGCCTGTTCATTCTCAAGGAGAAGAAGACCAAGAAGGAGATGGCGTTCGTCATCGCCGGCATGATTCTCATCGCGCTCGGCGGCATCCTGATCGGCATCACGAAGAACGCATGACCGCCGCCCGCGCATCATCAACCATCAACCATCAACAAGTCAACAAGGGAGTATCAACCATGATTAATGTCGGTTTCATCGGATGCGGCGCCATGGGCCGCGACCACGTGCGTCGGATCACGGACAAGTGCGGCAACGCGCAGGTCGTCGGCGTATACGACACCGTGCTCGGCAACGCGAAGCAGGCCATCGAAGACAACCGCCTCGACGCGACGATCTACGATTCGGCCGATGCACTGATCGACGATCCGAACGTCGACGCCGTCGTCATCGCCAGCCGCAACGACGTGCATCTCGACCCGCTGCTGCACACTATCGCGATCGGCAAGCCGACGTTCACCGAAAAGCCGATGACCATCAACGGCTCCGACAGCTGGAAGGTCGTCGAAGCCGAGGTGGCCAAGGGCCGCAAAACCATTCAGGTCGGTTTCAACTGGCGCTTCGACCCCGGCTACGACGCGATGAAGACCTTCGTCGGCGACGGACAGATCGGCGCCCTGCTGATGGCCGGCATGCGTCACTACAACGCGCAGGCATCCACGAGCTACTACGGCACCGACAACGTCATCAACGACACGCTCATCCACAACTTCGACATGCTGCATTACATGTTCGACGGCGACATCACCAGCGTCGAGATGAAGTTCGCCCGGATGAACACGCTCAACCCGAACGGGGAGTCCCTGCGCGAACCGCAGCTGGCCATCGTCGAGTTCTCCGACGGCGCCCTCGCCACAGCCGAGGCGAACGTCAACTGCCAGTACGGCTACGACATCCAATGCCGCCTGGTCGGCGAGTCCGGCATCATCTCGCTGCCGGATGTCGCCACGCCGGAGGTGCGCAAGGCCGGTCAGATCAGCCACGCGATCTCGTCCGCCTGGTTCGACCGATTCATCGAGGCATACGACCGCGAGTTCGACCGGTTCTTCGCGAATATCGAGGCCGACCGGCAGCCGGGCGGCAAGGAGGCGACCGCATGGGACGGCTATGTGGCGAACGTGGTTGCCGACGCCGCGCTGGACAGCCTGCACCACGGCGGGCGCATCCCCGTGACGCTCAACGAGCAGCCGGCGCTGTACCGGTAATCCGCCGTTTGTTCAACGGCTCAGGCCGCCCACCACGGACGCAGCGGGTACCAGTTGCCCTTCGGCAGCCCCTCCTTGTCGGGCTTGACGGCGAGGAACTGGTGCACCTGGATGCCGTTGAGCTCGAAGTTCAACTCGCACGCGGCCAAATACAGGCCGTACACCTTCGCCCGCTCGTAGCCGACCTGCTTGACGGCGTCGGCCCAGTTGGCCTTGAGGTTGGCGTTCCAATGATGCAGCGTCAGCGCGTAATGCTGCCGCAGGTTCTCCTGGTTGACGACCTCGAAGCCGGCGTCGTGCAGCGCCGACTCGATGAACCCGGGCGAGGCGAGGTCGCCGTCGGGGAAGATGTATCGGTCGAGGAACTCGTCCGTTCCGGGCCGGTTGTTCGGCTTGTCCTTGGAGATCGTGATCTGGTGGTTGAGCAGGCGGCCGGCCGGCTTGAGCAGCTTGAACATCTCATCGAAGTAGTGGCGGTAGTTCTTCGCGCCCACATGTTCCATCATGCCCACCGAGGTGATGCCGTCGAAGTCTCGTTCCGGCACTTCGCGGTAGTCCATCACGCGCAGCTCGGCCAGATCCTCCAGCCCTTCGCGCCTGATCCACTCCTGACCGTACTCGATCTGCTCGTGCGACAGCGATACGCCCAGTGCCTTGATGCCGCGCTTGGCTGCGGCGATGACCAGAGCGCCCCAGCCGCATCCGATGTCGAGCATGCGGTCGCCGGGCTTGAGGTCCAGCTTGTCGAGCACCAGGTCGATTTTGTTGCGCTGCGCGTCATCCAGGCTCATGTCGGGCGTGTCGAACACCGCGCACGTGTACGTCATCGACGGTCCGATGAAGTCGGCGTAGAACTCGTTCGACAGGTCATAATGGAAGCTGACGGTCTCGGAGTCGGCCTTTTCGGTGTGCGGGAACAGACCGGACTTGATGCGTTCGAATTTCGAGGGGCCTTCGGACTGCGGCACCTCCACCTTGTGGTAGCCGTGGCTGAGAACGGCCGCCCCCATGCGCGCCAGTTCGAGCGGAGATGGCTTTCGGATGTACGATGCCAGTCCGACGAGCTTGCGCAGCTGCGGATACGGGTCGGCCACGTCCAGTCCTTCGATGTCGAAGTAGCCCAGGATGTATGCGCGGGCCAAACCGATCTCGTTCAGGTTGCTCGCCAACTGATAGATGGCCTTAGGACTGGTGACCCGGACCTGCAGGTCGGCGTCTTCCGGCCCGAACGTCGATCCGTCGAAGGCTTCGATGCACACCGGCGCGTCCTCTTTGAGGACCGCCTGCGCCATTTCACTTACCAACATGGTTTTTCCACTGCCCATGTTTCGCCTCTTTTCCCAACGACTGCGACTTGCCGGATATGGCAATCACCGTGTCACTGTAGTCCCGCGTCGTCATTTTTCGCGCTGCGAGGAAACAAAAACGCTCACTATGCATGCATCGGGCAACCACTATGTGACCGGTCACTCTGAAAGCGAGCATTTGGCGGATATATATGGACAGCGCGGCCGCGCCAGTCGCATTCCGCATGTGAATCGGAACGCGGCCAGCGGGGCCGCGGTTTTCAGGATGATCCCGGACCAGCCGTCATGAGACGGCGTTCGTGTACTCCTTCAGGGATTCGCCGATGCCGCCGGACTCGCCAGACGACTTCAACGCGGTGACGTGCCCATCGGTATCGACGTCAAGCACTCCGGAGATTGGGTTGATGGCATTGTAGACGACGTCATATTCGTTGAGTAGCAGCAGGAACTCGGCGGTGCCACTCGCCTTCGCCTCGTTCAGCAGCGTGGTTGACGTCTCGCGTCGAACGATGCCGCTCTTGTCGACGCCGCCCACCTGCGCGACCTCAATGATGTCGCCGACTTTCGCGTCGCCCTTGATGACTTTGGTGACACGCACCCGGGTGACGGTCTCCGGCACGCCCAGCGCGTCCATGTCGATGTCGTCCTCCGTCAGCCCGTATTGCGGGTTCGTTTCAGGCGTTCCGGACGTGAAATCGATCTCGGGATACAGGATGCGCTCGCGCGAGTCGAGCGGGACACCGGTGACCACCAGACCGGCGGCCTTGACGCCCTCTTCGGCGGAAGAGTAGCCGGGATAGTCGGCGGTGATGGACTCGGCGGTCTTCGCCGTGGTCTCTGTCGCGGTCTTCGCCGTATTCTGCGTCGAGTGGCCAGCGGTCGGAGATCCGACGGAATGCATATGCACGGCGACACCTACCACCAGCGCCGCAACGAGCGCCACGACGGCGAGCGTGCCCTTGATGACGTTTGACTGCTTCATCAGTAACAGCTCCTCACGTAACTCATGTCATATGCCTGAGGCATACGGATATATCTTTCAATCACAGTTCAGCAACGGTATTCATCAGCGGCCAGACCGGTCGGCTGATTGATCCGTCGATTATTTTTTTCATATCAGTCTCCGATGTCCAGCATGCAGTGAATCCGCGCCAACTTCGCCGTTGACAGAGCATTGAGTAAAGAACAGCTGTTTTTTCGTATAAAAATAAGAGAAACGCTGTAAATTCAACGTTTCTCTCACTTTTCATCAATGCCGCAGACCGGAATCGAACCGTTTTACTTAATCTCAAATACTGATAGAAAGGGGCTTTGAAGACTTCATCACGGTTGCGGTGTTCAAAAAGTGTTCAAACGTTTGTTGCATACAAACTGAAATTTGTCATATCCCTATTTCTGAGTAGATTTTTTCGACAAACGGTGACTTATGTTCGATATATTTCTCAATATCAAATGGATAGAGCGCAGCGCCTTCTTCTTTAATTCTACTGTATTCACGCACAGCTTCCGGATGAGAACGCAAATATTCACGGAAAGCAATATGCCTTTTCAGTTCCTCAGAATCTCGCGGGCATACATATAGATGATGCTTCCGCAAATGGGTTTTGCCTTCATATTTAAATGCTTCCCGTCCGGCAATACCAAGGTTTCCTTCATGGTGATAGTCGATTCTTTCTAAGGCAGAGATTACAGCGTCAAGCATGGAGTAATCTTTAATGACGACATCAATATCAATAATCGGTTTCGCTGATAAACCATGCACTGAAGTGCTGCCAACATGTTCTATTGCAAGAGCCAGTTGATCAAGAGCTTCCTGAATTTCACTCTTGATTTCACAAAAATCCCGCGCCCAGTGTTTATCATAAGGTAGCACAACAACATGCTTTGTAATCATTCTCTTTACCTCCACAAATCCCGATTTGTCTGTTTCACAATGTCAATAAGAGGAAGAATAACAGGCTTACTTTTCAGAATCTTGGTATTTCATCATAAAGTGTTCAAAGGTGTTCAAACATTTTATATAAAAAACAGCTATGACCAAGGTAAGTATTTTCAAAGGCCGGCATCGGCATATACTGTGATCTATGATTACTACGTTTACTATTCGCAACGTCGCCAATGAAGACGGTGCCGCGCAGATCAGCGATTTCGGCGCTCACGTGCTCTCCTGGACGCCCGCGGGCGGCCATCCCGCCGTATGGCAGCCCAAGGCCGTCTATCTGGGCAAACCGATCCGCGGAGGCGTGCCCGTGGTACTGCCATGGTTCGCACTCGGTTTCGAGCATGGCGAAATCGCCGGTAAGAAGCCGAAGCACGGGTTCGCCCGCACCACTGTCTGGCATGTGGACGAGGACGCGACCGATGACCGACGCATCCGATACACGCTGTCCGACGCCGACGCGACGCCCGAACTGCTCGCCCAGCTGCATTCCGGGGCCTCCCCGCGGTTCCATGCGGTCTACGACATCGAAGTCGGCAAGGAGCTGACCATGACGCTGACCGTCACCAACGACGGTACCGAGCCGCTGCGCTATGAGACCGCGCTGCACACGCACTTCCATGTCGGCGACCTGACCCAGGTGAGCCTACACGGATTGGAGGGCTCCGACTATCTCGACGCCACGGTCGCCGGGTACCCTCCCCGCGTGCAGCCCGATGAGCCGGTGACCTTCGACGGCACCACGGTCGACCGCATCTACTACTCCACCGACACGTTGCGTCTGGATGACCCGGCATGGGATCGCGTCATCGTCATCGAGGCCCATGGCACGAAGCAGACCGTCACATGGAACCCGGGAACCGCGGCCGACACCGAAATCGGCGACATGCAGCCCGGCGAATGGCGCGATTTCGTAGCCATCGAGGCAGCCGCCTGCCGCGAGTATGCCATCGAGCTCGCTCCCGGCGAATCGCACGCGCTCACGCAGCGCATCAGCGTCGAGAACCGCTGAAAAACCGATTCATTCATACGGCCGCCGCATCTGCCGGCGGCCGTCACCATCTCCGACGGCAACTGTTCACAGCAGCTGATACAGCGCGGCGCTGGCGTTGGCTATCGCCGTCCACGACGAGCCGGAAGTCATGATGACGAACGCATAGTCGCCCTTGCCGGAATATACGATGCCCGCATCATGCAGGTACGAGTCGCGGAATCCGACCTTGTCGGCAACGGTTCCGTTGCCGCCGATGCCGGCCGGTATGCCGCTGCGGTACTGCTGCCGTTTCATCAGGCCGATCACCATGTCCCGGTCGTCGTCGTTCCAAATCTCGCCCCGATACAGTTTGGTCAGGATCAGCGCCAGATCGGCCGATGTCGTGCGCACGTCCAGATAATGCAATGTCGTGTTCTTCGCGCCGAGCGCGTTCGCCTGCTGCGTTACTTTGTCGTAGCCGGTGCCGTTATCGCGCATCAGCCATGCCTTGGGACATTCGTTGTCGGAATCAACGATCATCGTGGTCAGGCACTGCTGCAGCGTCATGCCGTTGAGCGGCGAATCCCATGTCATCTCGCCGAATTCCACGGCCGTCACCATCGAATGCGCCACGAACAGCTTGTACGTGCTCGCCGATGCGAACACCTGGGAGGAGTCAATGTCGACGAGTGTGCCGGCATTGCTCAGATCGACCACGGAGACGGAATATCTCGCGCCGGAAAACACACCGGCCAGCGCGGCGGATGCCTGGGCAGTCAGGTCACGTTCGGGCTGGGCCGGAGCCGGCACGGCCGCCTTGAACATGCTCCGAGACGCCGATTGGGAACGAACCCTGCCGGACCCCGACTTGTCGGAGAAACTTTCGTCGGAGGAGCCGTCATCGGCGACACTGCCGTCGGTGGGGTCGACCGTGGCACCGGACCGGGCCGCACCGGCTGATGAAACGCTGCCGGACGAGCCATCGCCATCGTTCGAGCACCCACGCACGGACAATAGCACCACCATCGTCACCACGGAGAACATCGCGATCAGCACCGTCAGACGGCGGCGCACATACGTCAGCTCACGGGTGGATATTATTCGGCCGCCAGGCGGGTTCGACCGCCGACGAGGGCCGACACGACCGCCGGCATGCGGCACGATGCCGCGCAGGATACGTCCCGTCCTGCGCCGCGGCGGGCGCATATGCTTTGCCATCGCGCACCTCCCCGACTGCTCACATCGACGCCCCCATTGTAACCCCCCCCGAACGCAGCTAGTCAGGGGCGAGCATCCACACCTTGGTCACCCGTCATGGCACGGCTAAGACAGGTCATATATGACGGCCGGACGTCGGCAGTATCGACAGGTACGTCAATGCCGCCGACGCCCGGCCGGTCAATGATTACTCAGCGACCGCGGCGGAACGGCGCCGCGTTGCGCTTGCCGTGCGACTTGCGGAATCCCGCGGCCTTGCGCGTGGCACGGTTCGGCCCGCTCTGACTCCTGCGGTTCCGCCCGTCACGACGGTTGTCACCGTCGTTGTTGTGCGAGCCGCCCTTGCGGTCCTCGAACGACGTGTCGTGGAAACGCCCGTTGCGACGGTTGCTGCGGCGATCGGCCTCGCGACCGTCAAACGGCGTGTTGAAATCGTCGCCGAAGTCGTTGCCGCGGCGCTTCTTGCCGCCCTTGCGACCCTCAGCGTCACGGTACTGACGCCGGTCGTCAAAACGGCCGTCATCGAAGCCGGAGCGCCCGTATCCGTCGAAACGGTCCCGCTTGGTGGTGTGCTTGCGCTTGCCGTGCGGCTTGCCCTCGCCGATGATCGACATCTGCGATTCGTCCCGATGGTCGAACCGGTATTGGGCGCTCTCGCGGCCCTCCATTTCGGCGCCGTCATGACGATGGCCGTCACGGCGTGCGGACGGACGGGAGAAATCATGCTCGCCGCCACGGGCGCGGGACTTGCGGCCGGAACGTCCCCGCCCGCCGCGCGCCTCACCACCGCGACCGCCCTTGCGATCGGAGCGGCCGGCGCGCTCGGAACGGCGCAAAGCCTCAAGCGCCTTGTCCAGCGACCAGCCCTCGACGACCGGCGCGTGCTCGCCGACCAACTCGGTCAGATCTTCGGACGCCGGCGTGATTGCCACCGACTTGACTCGGATGCCGGCGCGCTTCATCATCTGGCGAGTGCTGCGGGCCTGATTCGGCAGGACGAGCGTCACCACGTCACCCTGTTCGCCGGCGCGCGCAGTGCGGCCGGAACGATGCAGGAACGATTTGGGGTCGGCCGGCGGATCGGTCTGCACGACCAGCGTCACATCATGGACGTCGATGCCGCGAGCGGCCACGTCGGTGGCAACCAATACGCGTACCAGGCCCTTCTCGAACGCCAACAGGTTGCGGTCACGCTGCTTCTGGCTGAGGTTGCCCTGCAGATCGACCGCGGGAATGCCCTCGTCGATCAGTTTCTTCGCCATCTTCTTGGCCTGGAACTTGGTGCGCGTGAACAGGATGCGCTTGCCGGTGCCGCTGGCCAGCAGACGAATCACCTCATGCTTGTTGCCCTGCGACACTTCGAACACGTGATGGGTCATCGTGTCGACCTGCGAGACGACAGAACTGACCGCATGCACTTTCGCATCCGGCAGGAACCGCTTGACCAGCGCGTCCACGCCGTGGTCGAGCGTCGCCGAGAACAGCATACGCTGACCGCGCGAATCGGTCTGCTCCAGCAGACGCGTGACGGGCGGCAGGAATCCCATGTCGGCCATCTCGTCGGCCTCGTCGAGAATCGTGATCTCCACGGCGTCCAGAGACAGCTTGCCCTGACGCAGCAGATCCTCAAGACGTCCCGGGCAAGCGACGACGATATCGGCGCCCGCACGAAGCCCCGCGACCTGACGGGCGTAGCTCACGCCGCCATACACGGTGACGGTGCTCATGCCGTACGCCTCGGCGAGCGGCTGAATCACCTCGTCGATCTGGTTGACGAGCTCACGGGTCGGCGCGAGCACCAATCCGCGCGGACGCGGCAGGGACGCCTGCTCCCGCGCGGCCTTCTCGTCGGACGCCTTGCGAATCTGCTCGAATTCCTTCATGGCCACTTCGGTGACGCTGTGCTCGCTCAGGCGGGCGACCAGCGGAATGGCGAATGCGAGCGTCTTGCCGGAGCCAGTCTGCCCGCGACCGAGCAGATCGACGCCGTTCAGCGAATCGGCGAGCGTGTCCGCCTGAATCGGGAACGCGGTGACCTTGCCGTCCATGGCGAGCACGTGCACCAGCGGCTTGGGCACGCCGAGCTCGGCGAACGTCGGAGCGGCATCCTGCTCCTTGTCATCTGCGGAAGCATCAAGGGCGGCATCGATATCATCTATATCAACAGTGTCCGTATCGGTATGCATAACGGAACGCGCAGCGGAACCAGCCGCGAAATCATGGTGACGTTTCGGCACAATAGCCTTTCAACAACGAAGCCGATCACTTACGCGGCTTCTGACGGAGTGTCCACCATATCAGCCCCCCTCCCCAGGATGCCGGGCCGGACGCGGCGCGGCGCGGCGGTTTCGCTATTACCATGTTATCGGGCCGCCGATGACGTGCCAATGCGCGCCAATGCCATATCGACTCATTGAGAGAGGTTCAACGATGAAGAAAGGACTGTCCCCGACGACGGGGCGGGTCATGCTGCTGTGCTGCGCGATGCTGTGGGGAGGCAGCTATCCCATAGCCAAGGTCGCGATGGGTGTCGTCACGCCGCAATGGCTGATGGGATTGCGGCTGGTCGGCGCGTCGACGATCATGCTGATCCTGTTTCGCAAGCGAATCGTACCGTATCTGAACAAATCCATCATCATCCCGGGGCTGGTGACCGGGCTCACGTATTGGGGCACGATGATCAGCCAGACGGTCGGCCTGACGATGATCGAGCCCGGCCGCAGCGCATTCCTGACCTCGGCGTATTGCGTGCTGGTGCCGTTCGTCTCATGGCTGCTGATGCGGCAGCGCCCTGCGGCGCGCAACATCGTCGCGGCCGCCCTGTGCCTGACCGGCGTCGGCTTCGTGTCGCTCGGGTCCGGGCTGGGCGGGCTCACGATTGGCACCGGCGACCTGTTGACGCTGCTGTGTGCGGTGATCTTTTCGTTCAATCTGGTGTGTCTGGGCAAGTGGAGCCGCGTCATCGACCCGGTGACGCTGACGTTCGCGCAGTTCGTGACGGCCGGCGTGTGCTTCATAGTCGGCGCGTCGTTCAGCGAACCGGCGCCGAACGCCTCATGGCTTGCGCCGGGCGTCCTCGCATGCCTGGTCTACCTGTTTCTCGGCGCGACGATGCTGGCTCAGATCATGCAGAACGTCGGGCTCAAGGTGACCCCGCCTTCGCAGGCGTCGATCATCATGTGCCTGGAGACCGTATTCAGCATGGTGTTTTCGGTGCTGTTCTATGGAGAGACTGTCAGTGGTGCTGCGGCGACCGGATTCGCGCTGATTTTCCTGGCGATACTGGTGTCGCAGATCCGGCTCAACGGGCGTCTGCTGGAGCGGGTCGGCCGCAAGGCGCGGTAGTGGTGCCACCACACGGCACCACACCACCACACGGCACCACACCACCGTGCGACACCACACCACCGTGCGACACCACGCCACCGTGCGACACGCCCGGAGTGCGTAGCACAATCATCGAATCGTCACTGGCCATGCATTGCCATTGCGCCGTTCTTCGATTCGCACCTTGCGATTGTGCTACGCATTCCGAGCGTGTCGCATGCAATCGTGCGGTCAGCGGCGACGCAGCTTGGCGAGCTGATAGACCTCGTCGAAGGCCGCGGCGACTTCTGGACTGGTCACGCACTTGCCCTCCTCATGGGCGAGCGCCATGATGTCGTCCTGCGTGGCCATGTCGAGATTGCCGGTCGGCTCGTCGGCGAGGACAATCGACAGACCATAGCTCAACGCCCGCGCGATGGCGACACGCTGCCGGAGTCGCCGCTCGTACCAGTCGAATCGGAACCACCCGAATCAGAGCTGCTGCCCGGAGCGCCGCATGTCGGAGCCGCGACCGAACTGCTCCTCCTGGCTGGCGGTCTGGGTCTCCTGCGCGGCGAGCAGCTGGTTCGACACGGGCACCGACGCCACGGCCCCGCCGGCCACGCCAAGCGCGATACCGCACATCGTCACGATCAGCAGCTCGATTGCGAACTACGCCGCCATCTTGACCTTCTTCACGCCGATGGCGGTGAGTACGCCGACCTCGTATTTGCGTTCGCAGATGTTGAACAGATTGAGCACGACCGCACCGACCGCCAGTACGACGATGAGCAGCGTGAGGGCGAACTTGGCGAGGCTGTCGAGCAGCACGAGGCTCGATTCGTGGTTCTCCACGTCGGCGGACTGCACGGTGCAGGTGTCGTCCAGTCCGGCCTTCCGGACGTCGGAGCGAAGGTCTCGTAGTCGTCGGCGCTGCCGAGCACGTAGGTGTAGCTCAGCTGGGTCGTGGTGTTGTTGTCATCGTCGTTCGCGGTGGTGTCGGCGTCCAAGCCAAGCGATTTAAGCGTGGAGACGGATGTGTATATCGCGTTGTCGGCGTCCTGCGAGGTGCCGCCCATCGGGCCCATCGCGCTGGTGCTGCTGGACGTGCTGTTCTTGTAGATGCCGCCGATGGTGAACGTGTAGGTCGTCGACGTGTCGGACGGATTGGTGACGGTGATCTCGTCGCCGACCTTCAGGCCGTTGAAGTCGGCGAGCGCCTTGGAGATGATGGCCTTGCCGTTGTCCGACTCACCATAGCCGAACACTTCGCCGGACGACATCGTGAACGTGCCGTTCGCCGCGTTGGCGATGGCGGTGTCCGACGAGAAGCCGGTGAGCGTGAAGTCGCCGGAGGTCATCATCATGCCGCTAAGAGAGAACGTCACGACCGTCGAATCTTGTCTGGCTCTTTTCTGAAAACTCTCTGAACGGAGAAATGCGATATTATGCCGGATACCGTCGCATTCGACGGCTTCCGATTCGTCACAGGTAGGTTTTCAGCGCCAGATCAACGGTGAGTACGATGCCGGCGAGCACAGCCGCGATGCGCATGATCCGGGCCGGGATCCTGCGAGTGACGGGCGACGCTATGTATCCGCCGATGAAGCAGCCGATGCACAGCAGGATGGCCGCAGGCCAGTCCACGACGCCGCGCACGATGAAGATGACCGACGCGCTGATGTTCGCACCGGTGCCGATCAGCGTCTTGAGCGCATTGATCTGATGGAACGGACCGATCTTGCCTGCGTCGAGCACCGCGAGCGCGCACGTGCCGGCACCGGCGCCGAAATATCCGCTGTATACCGCCACGAACGCGACGCCGAGCCATATCCACCATGGGTCCTTGGACATGGGTTGCGTCGATGCGAGAGCCGACGCGGGTGCGCCGTCGCTCCCCTGCCCTTGTGGCGTCGTCAGGGATCTGGCCTGGGCCATGACGTCCGCCGCGGCCTGCCGCGCCTGCATGCGGCCGCGCGGATTGACCGCTATGATCAGCGAGCTGAACAGGATCAACGGCGGAACGGCGAATTCGAAGATCTTCGGGTCGAGGCTGAGCAGCAGCGCAGCGCCGGCGATGCCTCCCACCGCGCCAATGCTTACGTAGGTGATGGAACGCAGCCGCTGCCCGCGCAGCTCCTTGCGGGCGCCCAGCACGCCACCGATGCCGGTGCCGATCACGCCGACGGTATTGCTCGCGTTGGCGAGGACCGGCGGAATACCCAGCGCCAGCAGGGCCGGATACGATACCAGCGAAGACGCGCCGACCGCATATCCCACGAATCCGGCACCGATGCCGGCCAGCAGGATCAGCAGCATCGTCATCAGCGAAAAACCGGCAATCACCACCGCATCAACTCCCCGCATATATGGACATCCCGACTCAGGGAGAATACGTCAAAGCGGCACGGCCCGCAGCCGCTCGTCAACATAGCGGACATGAATCACGATGCGCGACGCGGTCGCACGATGGCCCGCGCTACAGCGATCCGAGTGCTCAGGCCTCCCCGTCGCCACCGCGCGGGCGACCGCCGTCACGGCGGCGGTCATTGCTTCGTCGCGATCACCGACGTCGCGGCTGTCGCGGCGAACCCCTTGAGTACGTCTGCCATCACGTCACGGTCCTCGGCGTCAATGCCGCGGACGGCGGCGAGCATGACCGGCAACGACTGCGTCCAATGCGAGGTGAGTTCGCCGAACGTGTCATACCCGCCGGCCTCGAGGACGGCGAACAGGTTCTCGATGAACCGGCGGCGATGCTCGTCATCGAACTTCGCCATCCACCCGTTGATCGTGCGCGCCAGATACCGGGAGCTCGCGGACAGGCCGCCGGCGTGCACGAACTCGCCACGCTCGACCTGCCAGTTCAACGCGAAATGCTGCATGATGCTGGCGCCGTCGCTGGAGACGATCGTATAGCCGTCCTCCACATGCTCGCGCATCTCGAACAGCATGCCGACGATCGACGATTCCGGCACCGACTTGTCGACGAGCGGCGCGACCCGCGCATAACCGGGAGTATCGAAGAAGTCGGCGTCGAAGCCCGGCCCGTCATGGCAGCACACGGCGATAAGGCGCTCCTGCACCGCGGCAGGCGCGTTTGCTGCCGCATACACCGCCAGATTGCCGCCTTTGGAATGGCCGCCGACCATGAGCGGGCCGTCCCGGCGCCCCGCGATGTCGGCCAGATACCGCGCGGCGGACTCCTGCGCGGCGACCGGACGACGGAACGCCATCGCGAAATCCTCCTTCCAGCCGACGATCGTGCTGTCGGTGCCGCGGAACGCGACGTACGATGAGCCGTCGCCGACGTCGAACACGCAGGCGGAGAACTGCTTGGTGGTCTCGGGGTCGAACTCGTCCACGTAGCCGCCGACGCGCAGATCCCGCCAGCGCGGGCTTTCGCACATCGCCCGCAACAGGTCGACATTCATCGACGGCGACCACACCTTGCCGAACATGTCGTCATAGCATTCCGCGCGTAGCAGGTCCCTGACGCCCACCATGGCGAGGTCGACGTCCATCGCCTCCGCATCGAGTCTCGGCACGTTGACGGGCATCCGCGCGTATGACAGCTGCGCGAGCGCCAGACTGTCGACCTCGTTGAACGGACGGTCGGCGAACGTGTCCTCGTTCGCGCGGATGTCATCGACGATGTTCCCCATGGCGGCCTCCCGTGATGCCATCGATTCTACGCGCTCCCCTTCACACGCGACGCCCCGGCCGCCTGGCACGCGCCGACACGCACTACAATGGTCTGGTCACGTCAACATTACGCATGCATCCCATGCACGCCAAGCGGTTTCAAGCGCGAAGGAGAGCACTATGACGCACATCGACACCACCTGTGTCCAGGGCGGATACCAGCCGGGCAACGGGGAGTCCCGCACTCCCCCGATCATCCAGGCCACGACGTTCAAGTACAGGTCGAGCGAGCAGATGAGCCGGCTGTTCGACCTGTCCGAATCCGGCTACTTCTACACCCGTCTGCAGAACCCGACCAACGACACGGTCGCCGCCAAGATCTGCGAGCTCGAAGGCGGCGCGGCCGCGATGCTCACCAGCTCCGGCCAGGCGGCGAACTTCTTCGCCCTGTTCAACATCTGCAACGCGGGCGACCATATCGTGGCCTCGTCCGCGATCTACGGCGGCACGTTCAACCTCATCAACGTGACGATGCGCAAGATGGGCATCGAATGCACGTTCGTGAGCCCCGACTGCACGCCCGAGGAGCTGGACGCCGCGTTCCGGCCGAACACCAAGGCCGTGTTCGGCGAATCCATCTCCAACCCGGCGCTCATCGTGCTGGACTTCGACAAGTTCACCGCCGCCGCGCACGACCACGGCGTGCCGATCATCGTCGACAACACGTTCCCCACGCCGGTCAACTGCCGCCCGTTCGACTACGGCGTCGACATCGTCACGCACGCGACCACCAAGTACATGGACGGCCACGGCTCCTGCGTGGGCGGCGCGATCGTCGACTCCGGCCGCTTCGACTGGATGGCCCACGCCGACAAGTTCCCGGGACTGACCACGCCCGACGACTCGTACCACGGCGTCACCTACGCCACCGACTTCGGCCCGGCCGCCTACATCATCAAGGCCACCGCGCAGCTCATGCGCGACTTCGGTTCCACGCCGGCGCCGATCAACTCGTGGATCATGGGCATGCACCTGGAGTCGCTGGCCGTGCGCATGGAACGCCATTGCGCCAACGCACTCGCCGTGGCGAGGTTCCTCGAAGCCGACCCGCGCATCTCATGGGTGAGCTACCCGGGGCTGGAAGGCGACCGCAACCATGCGCTGGCCGCCAAGTACATGCCGAACGGCACGTGCGGCGTGATCTCCTTCGGCGTGCCCGGCGGGCGTGACACGGTTTCCTCGCTGCTCGACCATTTCCGGATGATCTCGATCGCCACGCACGTGGCGGACGCGCGCAGCTGCACGCTCTACCCGGCAGGCACCACCCACCGCCAGCTCACCGAGGAGCAGCTTGAGGAGGCCGGCGTCGGCATCGACCTGGTACGCCTGAGCTGCGGCATCGAAAACGCCGATGACATCATCGCCGACCTCAGGCAGGCCATGGACGCCGTGCTCTGATCAATCATCGATTTCGCTCAGCCGGCTCGCAAAATCATTCTCGGACACGCTCTCCCGGATCCGCTTCGCGAGCCGGCACCAGCCAGCGGGGAAGCCCAATCACGTCAGCCGACGTGGCGCTCGAAGCGGTGGAAGCCGGTGATGCGGTCGATCTCGACCATGGCATCGGCGGGGATCTGGAAGCCGGATGCCTTGAGGTTGTTCTCCAGCTGGCCGGGCTTGCTCGCCCCGGCGATCACGCAGCTGATTTCAGGATGCTGCAGGATCCATGCCATCGACAGGACCGGCAGGTTCGTGCCAAGCTCGTCGGCGACGCCACGCAGCCGCTCCACCATGTCCAGGTTCTCATCGGTGAGCAGGTCGTTGATCTGGTGATCCGCCTGCCATGTGGCACGCGACCCGACCGGCAGCGGCTGAACCACAGTGATCGGGTACAGAATGACGCTTCAGCATGCCGCCGACCACCGTGGCCGACACGGCGCCGAGCACAGCGCCGGGCAACAGGGCGAGCGCTCCCAGCACCGTGCCGGCGGTGAAGATCGCGATCGCCATGATGAACAGGGTCTTCGTGGCGAACTTGCGCACCATGAACGGCGAGCTGGGGATCGACACCGACAGCAACAGCAGGTAGCCGGTGGTCAGCCATTGCACGACCGATGCGCTGATCGAGAATTCCTCCATCAGTGTGGATTAGGCGATGTTCAGCGACGCTTCCGACAGGATGCCGAGGAACGTCAGGATGGCCAAAGACACCACGACGATGACGAGTTTCGTGGTGACCGGCTCTTTGCCGCCGTGGGGCAGGCGTGCGGTTGATGTGCTCATTGTGTCCTTTCCTTGATTTCCGGTACCCGGATGCGGCCGGATGCGTGGCGGATGAGCTGCGGCCGCGGGACCGGGACGGCCGTCGTCTCGGCGAGCACGTCGCCCAGATGCGCGTGGTACTCCTCGACGTAGGTTCGGCGCAGGTCGAGTTCCCGCGCCGTGAGCGTGAGTGTGACGGCACGGCGGTCGGAGGGGTCGGCGTGCTTGTCGAGCAGTCCGATGGAAGTCATGTCGTTGACCAGTTTGGTGACGCTCGGCGTGGTGACGCCGAGGAACGCGCTTACATCGCATTCCCGTGCGGTGCCGACCGACTGCCCGTTGGGTTCGTTGAGTAGATGACACCGTTCTCAGCACAGGAGCGGTATGATGCATGATCCGGCACGTCACCCCGTAAAGCCCGGCATACAGGGTACATACACCAGGCAAAACACGCCCGGCAGAATGGTCATACCGACTCGATACCATATCTGCCATACTTACTCACCATCAAACATCACAGGAGATCTCATGACCACGCTAGCCATTGATATCGGAGGAACCAAAATCGCCGCAGCCGTATGCGATGAAAACGATGCCATCACACATCGCTGGCGCGTTCCCACACCGATGGACGCCGACGCCATCAACCACCACATCGCCAACATCTACCATGAGGCCGTCGCCGCCGGCCACGACGACATCCAGGCCATCGGCATCTCCGCGGCCGGCAACGTCGGCGCGGACCGCCGCACCCTCACCTTCGCCGCGAACATCCCCGCGTGGATCAACTACGACCTGTCCGAGCACATCGGCGCGCTCATCGACCATGCCGTGCCGGTCGTCGTCGAGAACGACGCCAACTGCGCCGGCTGGGGCGAATACGTGCACGGTGCGGGCCAGGGCAGCTCGAACATGGTCGCGCTGACCGTAGGTACCGGACTGGGCGGAGCAATCGTCATCGACGGGCGGCTGTACCGCGGATCGTTCGGCATGGCCGCGGAACTCGGACACCTGCCGATGGTGCCGGACGGCGACACCTGCGGATGCGGGCTTCGCGGCTGCGCGGAACGCTACACGTCTGGAAGCGCGCTGGAACGGTTCGCCAAGTCCGCCGTGCGCCGACGCCCGCAGGACGCCGAACGCCTGATGGAGTTGTGCGGCGGCGACGTCGACAAGCTCGAAGGCCCGATGGTCTCGCAGGCCGCACAGGAGGGCGACGTGCTCGGCCTGTACGCCTTCGGCAAAATCGGCGAATGGCTCGGCCGCGCGATGGCCGCCACCGCCGCGGTGCTCGACCCGGACGTCTTCGTGATCGGCGGTGGCGTAGTGGCGGTCGGCGACATCCTGCTGGAGCCGGCGCGATACAACTACCAGCGGTTCCTGGAGGGCAGCGCATACCGTGGCCACGCGAGCATCGTCGCCGCCACCGCCGGGCAGGACGCCGGCCTGATCGGCGCCGCCAACCTGGCACTGCGCTAAGATGCGCGATGAGAGATGACGATCAGACGCAATCGCGACGCGTGCAACATCCCAACATGAACCGCACGCGGGCTTACGGGTTCTGATACGTGTACAACTCCCGCGAAACGGCATAACGCACACGTTGTCCAACGCCAGACGTGTACAACAGTGCATGACAACGATTTCATCCACTGTTGTACACCGATCGCAATTCCAGAAACGTTGGAATTCCAACAAGACACACATCTACATGCATAGGTCTCCCAAGGCGCCGCGTGTACAACTGCCGCATTCGCCCGATATGCGCACGTTGTACACGAGGTCCCCTTCGAAACGACCTCCGAAACGACCTCCGGACCGAATCACGTCCCTTTCATCTCCACCTCTCACATGAAGCCGAACGCGGTGCCTGCCGTTATGCGAGATTTGCACCGGACACGGATCACAGATCCCGTTTACCTTGACCGACAACGGCCGACACCCTAAGACAATGCGCGTTCGCGGTGGGAAATGCCACGAAATGTCGAAAACATGGGTTCTTGCCGGTTCGTGGCATGAAATATCCGACTTGTCTCATTGCTTGAAACAAAGGATACCGAATACTAGACAAGTTAGTAATTGGGCCTCCCATGCAGTTCTATTCGCGTCCCGGAAAAATCTTGCACGATACAACGAGAAAATTGCCGAATCACCAGCAGCGTTCGAGCATCGCCGTATCCTCCCTCGCCACACCCTCCGGCCCAGCCGCATCACAGCATGTGGTAGTATTGCTGTCGTTCATATTGGGCGGCATTCCGATATGCCAGGAAAGCCGCGTTGCAAAGGTAGTACCGTTTTGATTTCTCGATGAGCGTCGCCGAGCGGCTTCATGAGCGAAGCCGTGTCTCGGCGTACGCGATCGCAACTCACACCAATCACAGATCCGCAAACCGCATCGGCGAGATTGCGCCGATCCGGTTTCTGCATCCGCGCTTTATGTGAGTTTCCCCCCCCCATTTCATCGAGAACAAGGAACCCAATGATACCTGCACTGACCCTGACGAACATCGTTTTCACTTATCCAGGCACATCGGAGCCGCTGCTTGACGGCATCGACGTCACTTTCGCACGCGGATGGACCGCCGTGCTCGGCGACAACGGCATCGGCAAGACGACGCTGGCCAAGCTCGCGATCGGCCGGCTCTCGCCAGATGTCGGGCGCATATCGCCGACTCCGAACCGCCTGCATACCGGTTACTGCCCGCAGAACACCGACGAAACACCGGAGAATCTGGAGGACTTCGCCTGCGACTGGTCACCGCAAGCCATGGAGATACGCCGTGAACTGGGCATCGGCGACGACTGGCCTTGGCGGCCCGGCACCCTGTCGGGCGGCGAGGCGAAACGCCTGCAGATCGCATGTGCGTTGGCGACCGATCCCGACGTGCTGGTGCTGGACGAGCCGACGAACCACGTAGACCGGCCGACCCGCGAGCGCATCATCGCGGCATTGCGCTCGTATGACGGCATCGGCATCCTCGTCTCGCACGACGTGGCCTTGATTGACGCGGTGGCGAGCAGCTGCGCGTTGTTCGAACGAGATCATGTGCGCGGTCGTAACATCACCGTGGTGCGCGTGCGGCCGGGAAACTACTCCGCGGCATCCATGGATGCGCAACGGGAGCGGGCAGCGGCGGCAGGCATGGCGCGCAACGCCCGGCGCGAATCCACGCGCATCGACGCGGTCAAGGAGCAGCGCCGACGGGCGGCGACGAGCGAGATAGCCGGCGCATCCAAAGCGCATCGGCTCGTGAATCCGAAAGACCATGACGCGCGCAGTCGCATCAAGAAAAGCCATAACCCCAGCCGACTCGGCCCCGCGAGCGCCCGCATCGACGCACAGGTGGCCGCCGCCCGGGAACGGGCCGCAGCCGTCGTCACCGCCACGAAGCGCTATGACGGAGACATCTGGATGGATGCCGAATCAAGCAACCGACGGGAGCTTGTGCGGCTGGAGCCCCAGATCATCCCGTACGCGCCGCAATCGCCGGATGGAGTCGGCGCGGCAGCGATATCGGAGACAGCGGGCCTGAAGATACCGATGCTGACCGTCGGACCGCATGACCGGATCGGCATCAGCGGGCCGAACGGCACCGGCAAGACCACGCTGGTCCGCACGCTGCTGCGCACGATCGCGACGCGGGAGCAGTATTCCGGCGTCCCGCTCCCCCGGCTGACGATCACGCAGAACACGACGGATCAGGATGCCCGGGAGGCGATGCGCCGGCTCACGGCGTTGACGCCCACCGACCGCGGTGACGTATTGTCGGCATTCGCGCAGCTCAACGTCGACCCAAGCCGCCTCCTCGCCGGCGGCAACCCGTCGCCGGGCGAATTGCGCAAGCTGCTGCTGTGCTTGGGATTGCGAGATCACCCGCATCTGATCGTGATGGACGAGCCGACCAACCATCTGGATCTGCATTCGATTCAGGCGCTGGCCCACGCGCTGGCCGGATACCCCGGCGCACTGCTGCTCGTCTCTCACGACGAGGGATTCCTGGAGTGCACCGCATCCATCCGCTGGACGCTGCATTCGGACGGCCTCGGCGGCGCGCAACTAACGGTCAGTTGACGCCACCATGACCAGCGTCTTGGCCTTGACCCATCTGAGCAGGAAGCCGACGTATGGCAGCGCCACGCCGATGGCCAGCATATAGCCGACGACCATCCATTGGGCGGTGCCGGATGACACGGAGAACTCGTCCACCAGATCGGGCAGCGCGATGTTCATCGATGTTTCCGACAGCATGCCCAGGAACGCGCCGATGTACAGTCCCAGCATCACCTTGTGCGGATGCCTGAATTTCGGGGATTCGGCGGGAATATCATGTGCGGAGCCGTGTTCTGCGGCCGCGTGTTCTTGCAGGGTTGTTTCTTTCGAAGTTGTCTGGATCGCGGACAACATGACCTCTCTTGTACTCTTCCCGTCACCGTCGAGCGAGCGGCGCGCACGGCCGGGCCCTGCGTACACGTCGAGAAGTCCCTAACGTCCGGACCTGCGACGGCAACGAAAAACCGCATGACTGGCATCGGGCGAGCCGATTCGACGAATGTCATGCGGTTTTGAAACAGCCGTCACCGTAGCACGATTTGCAAATCCGCATAAGTCGCATCCGCGTATCGTGCGCGTATCATGCTGGTAGAGGACGCGGCGAATCCTCGCTCGCGCCAGACCGAGCGACGACAGGAAGGGGAGGCCATGCAGCATTTCACCCAGGTCATCGACGGCATCGACAGCTCGCAGGCCGAACTCGTCGGCTATGTGATCGACAACAGCCCGGAGATGGACCCGGACCGGCGCCGGCCGGCGATCCTGATCATTCCCGGCGGCGGGTACGCTATCGGATCCGACCGCGAATCCGAACCGGTCGCGCTGCAATTCCTCGCGGCCGGATATCAGGCGTTCGTACTGAAATACTCCTGCGTGCCAAGCCGGTACCCGGTGGCGTTGCTGGAGATGGCCGAGGCGATGTCGATGATTCGCGGGCATGCCGACGAATGGCATGTGGATGCCGGGCGCGTGGCGGCCATCGGGTTTTCGGCCGGTGGTCATCTCGCCGCGAACCTGACGACGGTTTCCAGCGATGCCGAGCTGCGCGACGCCGGATATGATCCGGCTGCCGTGCGCCCGGACGCGCTGCTGTTGTGCTATCCGGTAATCACGTCTGGCCGGTTCGCGCACCGCGGCAGTTTCGACAACCTGCTGGGTGACGGCAAAGACGATGCGTCGCTGCTGGAGCTGCTGTCGATCGAGAAGCATGTCGACGCGACCATGCCGCCGGTGTTCATCTGGCACACCATCACCGATCAGGCCGTTCCTGTGGAGAATTCACTGCTGATGATCCATGCCTGCCGTGACGCCGGCGTCAGCGTCGAGGCGCACCTGTTCCCGCAGGGCGGGCATGGACTGTCACTCGCCACCGTGGACACCGCACGTGCCGGTTCGCCGGGCGAGGGCGACCTCAACAACGTCGTGCCGGCCGTGCAGATCTGGCCGCGGCTCGCCTTCGACTGGCTCCGCCGCGCGTTCGACGCGAGGTAAAGGCTGCTGTCGGAGGTCCACCGGCCCATTCGCGCATATCCCGCGCCTGTGCCTTGGCTGTGCGCCGTCACCGTGCGTGGGTTATTGCGTCACTGTGCGTGGGTACCGTCACCGTGCGCGCCCTCACGCACAGTGACACATCAAGAAAATCCCTGTTTTCCAATGCTTTCCGGGTACCGTCACGCTGCGTGTGCCCTCGCAGCGTGACGGTACCCGCGCACAGTGACGCCGCGGAACAGCCCATTGGCAGCAACCACGGCCGGCAACTTGGCAGTGTCACTCACCGGCAGCTTGACGCCGCGCGTTCCGCGGCTCAGGCTTGGCGTGGATCTTCGCGGTGAGATGGCGCACTTCGATCTTCCATACCGTGACGCTGCGCACCTGCTGATCGGTGAACTCTATATCCGGCATGCCCGCCTGCTGCCCCATCAGCAGCCGCAGCCCTTTGCGGCACTCGTCCAGGTCGTCGATCATGCTGGCCACGCCGTTGCCGATCACCGACTTGAACGCCTCGCCCCAGTTGCACGGGGTGCGGCCGGCGATGACCTCACAATCGGTCTCCATCGAGAACGCCACATCCAACGCGTTTCCCGCAGCCCGGATCGCGTCGAGTTTGCGGCCGATCGACGCCGAGTGGATGTACAGGGTCAATCCGGCCAGTTCGTCGCCGGTGCCGGCGTCCCCATCCTGCTGCCATTCGTATCCGAAATTCAGCGGCACGATCGTAAGTCCCTCGGCATCCGCATAGCCCACATGCACGATACGGCATGCGGCGACGATTCCCTCGATCTGTTCGCAATCGGTCACCTCGCGATCGGCGCGGCGCATCATGCGATGCCGCCCTGCGACCGTGCGCTCGTTATTGCGTCGCGTCGGATGCGCTTCATCCAGTCCCGTCATCGCCATCACTCCTTGTGCTGACCCGAGTTTGATTTGATGATACTCCCGTTCCATGACCCGTAATTGAAGATGGAATCAGCCGCAGTGCGGAGAAAAAACTGAGCAGAAAAAGAAAAAGCGACCCCGGCCGGACTTGAACCGGTGACCTCCGCCGTGACAGGGCGGCGCTCTAACCAACTGAGCTACGGGGCCGTTCGTGCCGTCATCGGGCACAAGAGAATATAATACAGGACTACTCGACCACGGGCGTGTCGCGGCCAAGCGCCCGATAAAGACCGGTCGCACACGGCAACCGGTCAATGCCCGGCCGGGCGAGCGCACAGTACGGCCACAAATGCGCCTTGGTAACGGCTATGAACTCCCGGATGAACGCCGTGGGCCAGTAGTAGCCACGCGTATGGCTGCCGCCCCCATCCGCCTTCAGCCCGATATGATGCGCGTATTCGCTGGCTCGGAACACATGGTAATCGCTGGCGACCAGCGCGCAACGGTAGGCGAGGCCCCGGCGCCCGGGGACCGATTGCACGCCGCTGCGCGCATCCATGATCTCCTTCGAAAAACGAAGATTCTCCATGGTCGTGGTGGAACGGTCCTCCATGAGCACCGCGTCGGCGGGAACATGGCGGCTTTCCGTCAGGTACCGCCGCATCGATTCGGCTTCGGACACCACTTCGTCGCTCCCCTGTCCGCCGGAGGCGACGAACACGCCCGTCTTGCCCTGCTTCTCCCACAACGCCACGGCCTTATCGATGCGCCCGCAGCAGCGGGGTCGGCGCACCGTCCGGCATGAGCCCGGCACCGTGGATGATGATGTAGTCATACACACGTTTGCGCGGCAGCAGGCGGTACAGCGTGGAATATACCAGCAGAGCCGCGAACGAGAAGAAGAACCACACACCTTCCAAAGTGACCAGCGAGGAGACGGACAGCAGCCATCGCGGCGCGTCCATGATCAACAGCGCCGGATAGAGCACGCACCAGCCCGCAATGGCCGCCGCCAGCAGCGCCGCCAACGACGCCAACGTCATGCCGAAATTCATTCCGGCCTTCCCCACCAGTCATCGTCTTCTCGACGATGCGCTGAGACCCGTCACTATACCGCGGAACCTGCGGCCGTACCACTTACGCCGGCGGCCATCCACCACCGTCTCTTCCCCCCCCCCGCATGTGCGATGCCTATAATCGTAGATTTGTCCTATTCACACGCCTCGGGCACACTGCCGCAACCTCATGCGTGTACAGTACAGGAAGGATTTCCATATGGAACCGAATTATCTCGTGTTGCTGGGAATCGTCATCGTGATCATAGGGTTCGCCCTCAAGCTCGATGCGATCCTGATCATCATCGTGGATGATCATGGGCAACGCGTTCGCCGCGATCACCGTGATGACCGTGGGCATCGGCGCGCCGTTCGTGCTCGCCTATGGCGCCGACCCGGCGGCGATTGGCATCCTCGCGCTGACCTGCGGCTACTGCGGCACGCTGTGCACGCCGATGGCGGCCAACTTCAACATCGTGCCCGTTGCGATGCTCGACATGAAGGACCGCATGGGCGTGATCAAGAAGCAGGTGCTGCCGGCGATGGTGATGATCGTCGTGCAGATCGTGTACATGCTCATCGCCCAGTGACACCGTGTTCCATCCGTATATTCCAAGCAAAGGAGCCATTATGAGCAAGATCCTGGTCACCGGATTCGATCCGTTCGGCGGCGAGCCGGTCAATCCCGCATTCGAAGCGGTCAAGCTGCTGCCCGAGTCCATCGCGGGCGTGAGCGTCGTCAAATTGGAGATTCCGACCGTGTTCACGCGCAGCGCCATGGTGGTCGAGGAGGCCATCGAACGCGAGAAGCCCGATTACGTGCTGTGCATCGGTCAGGCCGGAGGCCGTTCGGCCGTGACCGTGGAGAAGGTCGCGATCAATCTGGCCGAAGCCCGCATCCCCGACAACGACGGCGAGCAGCCATTCGACACCCCGCTGCGCGAGGATGGCGACACCGCGTATTTCGCCACGCTGCCGGTCAAGGCCATGGTCAAGCGCATCAACGCGAGCGGCATCCCGGCGCTCATGTCGTACACGGCTGGCACCTACGTGTGCAACAGCATCATGTACAACGTGCTGTACCTGCTCGACCGCAGGTTCCCCGGAGTCAAGGGCGGCTTCATCCACGTGCCGTACGCGACCGCGCAGGGCGTGGGCAAGCCGAGCGGCACGCCCACCATGGAAATCGCGACAATGGCCAAGGCCATCGAGGCCGCGACCGAAGCCGCAGTGAGCGTCGATGAGGATGCCACCGACATCATGGGCGAAACCCACTAATCACGCCCACCCGTCGAAAACCACTGACATATCAGCCCGCCGACGAGCCCGCTCATGGGTTCGTCGGCACACTGCAGATGGACCGAATCACTTATCGGGAAGCCGACCGTCGGGATCGCACACGATCCATTCGCCGCTGGGATCCACGACGACCGTCGGGTGAGGAAACACCCGGTCGAACAGGTTCGCATTTATTGTTCAGATGGGTCAGCCTTCGTGATCGTTGCTATTTCAACGTTTCCTTGGCGTGTCCGCTGACACAAAAGTGTGTCGGGAACCAACCCGGTGGTTCCCGAGCGTTTTGTGTCAAGACTGTGTCACCTGTTGTGTCATCAATCAGTCGGATTCCATTCAGATGATCATGCAATTCACTGCGTTCGGAACGGATGACACTAGACACATGTCCTGGCCCGTAGCTCCGTTGATTCACGTCAACACCGTAAGCATAAATGCATACCTATCCCATTCAGCCACGGGCACAGCCTACTCAACAGACCAATCCCCGAACCAACGGCGAAACCGAAACAAGCTTCAATCAAAATCAGAAACCTCATCGTTTCACCCCAGACCAGAAACCATCGTTGGCCCACCCGTGACCATCACCGCCTCCCTTGAACCCAGAGAACGGATTGACATCGTCACACAAGACCAGTAAACTAGGCTTGCTTTCTCTTAGCAATAAGGAAGGCTCCAAGCCGCCGGGGGTATTCCCCCGGCACTTCTTTTTCATCCGGGGAGGCCGGCGATGCGCGAGTTGAGCATCATGGTCGACGAGTCCGGCGAATGGGGCAAACTCTCCAAGTACTATCTCATCACGCTCGTGTTCCATGACCAGTCAGAACCGGTCATGCCCCACATCGAACGCTATGAGCAACACCTCGCGGATGCCTCACTGCCAGACATTCCCTTCCACGCAGGACCATTGCTCAACGGGCACGCCGACTACGAGACCCTCAGCATGGCCGACCGCAAGCGCCTGTTCGTCGCGTTCTTCACCCTCGCACGGAATCTGCCCTTCACCTACGTGACGTTCGCACACCGCAAAAGCGAGTTCGACAACGACAAACGTCGTTTCGAGGCTCAGCTGCGGCGAGACCTGGCGAACTATCTGCTGACACACCTCGACAGATTCCAGTCGTACGACACCATCAAGATCTATTACGACAACGGACAGCAGGTCGTTACCAACGCGTTGAAGGCATCCATCGGCTATGCACTCTCCAAGGAAGCGGTCATCTACCGCAAAGCCGACCCTAAAGACTACCGCCTCGAACAAGCAGCCGATCTCATGTGCACCATCGAATTGACCGCGCTGAAATTCAAAGCCGGAGAAAACACCGAAACCGATCACAAAATGTTCGGAGACTGGCGCTCATTCAAACAGAACTACCTCAAAGCGTTACGCCGCAAACAAGCAAAATAACCGCCATATCCCGCATCGTTTCCAACAGACGCTTGCATAAAAACACTCAGCCCGCATACGACGAAAGGGTGGGCATGCCATGAAAGGACATGCCCACCCCTGATGTCAGTGGTTCGGCAAACCGGCTACGTGTTTAGCAGCGGATCCTCCTCACCGCTGTAAAACCGGCACCCAGCACGGCCAGGGCGACCAGCGCACCGGCCACGACCGCACGTCAACGCCGGTCTTGGCCAACCCCTGCTTCTTGCCATCGTTCTTGGAATCGGCCTTCTTGTCACTTGCAGACGGCCTGGTTGCAGCCGGTTTGTTGCTGTCGGACGGCTTGTCGTTGTCGCCATTGTCCGGCTTGCTTGGCTTCGAGGGAACGGTCTCCGCTTTCTTCAACCCGGACTGCGCGTCAGCCAAGGCCTTCACGGCAGCATCCACGTCAGCCTGGGACGCATCCTGCTTACCGGCGACAGTCTTCGCGTCGGCCAGCGCCTTCGCGAACGGAGCCCAGGAATCCTTGGTGTAATCCTTCTCAGCCAGCTTGGCGGCGTCACCCACGGCCGTGTTCAGCTTGGACTTGTCAACCGGAGTCGGAGTGGGAGAAGTGTCGCCCACGGTCACCGGGGTCCACGCCTGCGCGGTGCCGTTTTCGTCCTGAACGCTGATCTTGTGCTCGCCGTCAGGCAGGTTGGAGGGGATCAGCGCGTCGAAGTAGTACTTGCCGGTCTTCTCCTCCTTCTTCACCGTCACGAACGGGGCGCCGCCCGGGCCGGTCAACGCCTGAGGGGTGGAATAGATGTACGCGTACCAGAACAGGCTGTTCGCATCCGCCTTGCCCTTCGCCTCATCCTTCAGGTTATCGATGTACACGCGGGCGGTTTTGCCCGGCTCGACCTTGCCACCGGCAACCGCAGCCTTCACGTCAGTCTTATCAGGCAACGTCTCAGTAGGCTTCACAGCCGCGACGGACTTCGTCGTGAAATCAGGGACGAACTTCAACGCGTTCTCGTTGTCCTCCACCCAATGGCTCACCTTGGTATTGGAATCCTTGTAGATGGGCTGCGCGTACAGCGCGACTTGCCGGATATCCACCGGGGTCTTCACATGCACGCCATTACGCAGCAATTCGTTCGACGTGTCCTGAACGACTTCCTGATAGGGGTACGAAGGAAAATCAGAGCCCTTTGCGTTGTTCGTATACGCGGTGTTGGGAGTCAAGCCAATCAATGGGAAATCAAAACTGCCGGAAGCCTTGCCATTCCAGGAGTTCTTGTTGAAATACCTGGCGAACCATTGGCCAGAGGCCTTGAAAGCCACCTTGCTCCCATCAGTCGATAGGTCATTGTCGTTAAAGACGCCCTTGTACTCCTTATCGCCATGGAAGCCATAGATGCTGTCGTACGAGCCTGCGGTCAGCTCATCATCGGAAACGCCCGTGCTGCAATCCATGATATATGGGAATCCAGTACCCCCGATGGTATTCGCACTTGAGTTCGCCTTCTCTATCGGGGTGATGTCGGTGATACGCTGCACCTCGATAGAGAAGCACACGTCCTTGATCTCGTCCACCTGCGCAGGGTCGATCTTGTAGTCGAACGACACGTTCGCCGTCTGCGCTCCCACATCCGACACCCTCACGTTGGACAACGTGATCGGATTGTCCTTATTCGTGACATCCGCCGCGTTCGCAGTGGCGACGCCCCCGAACAATGTGCATGCGGCCACGGCCAACGCCGCCATGGCCTTTCCGAAACGCCTCATGACATTCCCTCCCCCCCCCGTGGACTCATTCTGGCGGCGTCGGGACACGCCGCATGCACGCGTTCGCGCTGTTGCGCCATGACGATGGCGTATGGGATAATCCACAAGGTGCTTTTGCGTGGACCGGAACGGCCGTGGCGACACGGAAACGGCCGGGCGGATGACACGAATGACTGCCGTTCGGGACACCCCCCGAAACCGGTTGTGTCATTACCGGATCAGGGTCCCGCAAAACGTTGGAACTTCAACGTTTAGTGAATGGTTAGGTATTATATGGCAGAATTCGTATATCAGATGATCAAGGCTCGCAAGGCGTACGGCGACCGTGTGATCCTCGACGACGTGACCCTGAGCTTCCTGCCGGGCGCGAAGATCGGCGTGGTCGGCCCGAACGGCATGGGCAAGTCGACGCTGCTGAAGATCATGGCCGGACTGGAGACCGTCAGCAATGGCGAGGCCTACATCACACCGGGCTTCACGGTCGGCATCCTTCAGCAGGAGCCGCCGCTGGACGACACCAAGACCGTGGGCGAGAACATCAAGATGGCGTTCGGCCCGATCGCCGAGAAGGTCGCGCGTTTCAACGCCATCGGCGAGGAGATGGCCAACCCGGACGCCGATTTCGACGCGCTGATGGACGAGATGGGCAAGCTGCAGACCGAGATCGACGCGGCCAACGGCTGGGATCTCGACTCACAGCTCGAACAGGCCATGGACGCGCTGCAGTGCCCCGACATGGACACCCCGGTCTCCGTGTGCTCTGGTGGCGAGCGTCGCCGTGTGGCATTGTGCAAGCTGCTGCTTGAAGCCCCCGACCTGCTGCTGCTCGACGAGCCCACCAACCACCTCGACGCTGAGTCGATTCTGTGGCTGGAGCAGTTCCTGCACCAGTACAAGGG
>OCPU01000101.1_pt1 | contig 92773 bp, 89 predicted proteins | sample 1538661 | NCBI WGS metagenome assembly OCPU01 (sample SAMN04571716, study PRJEB22368) | human gut metagenome | biome: human gut; material: stool | host: Homo sapiens | place: Luxembourg | collected 2012-10-19
TAATTTAAGTAAGCCGAAGAGAGTGACTGCCAAGATCCGTTACCGTCACAAAGAGCAGCCTGCCACTGCATGGCAGACACCGGATGGCATCCTTCATGTGAAATTTGATGAACCGCAGAGAGCCATCACAAAAGGTCAGGCTGTGGTGATGTATGACGGAGATGAGGTTGTAGGCGGTGGCGTTATAAATAAAATCTATAGCCAGTCATAAATAAAGGTGAGAACCTAAATAGATAAACCCCATTGACATACTAGGAAAAGGGTGATATGATTGCATCATCAAAAAACGGAGCACACAAAACAAGGTGAGCAACGTGATGATCAGGAGGAAATCATGAAGGTTTTACAGAAGTCAACAAGGGTGTTTATCGAAGAAAAGCGAATGTGTTGTTGTCGCTGATAAGCAGATGATCATAAGATAAGAAATTACTATTTTACCGAATATAAGAATAAAAGAAAAGAGGACAAACACATGAGCAAAATTACAAGAGATCAGAGAAAATTCAAATTTGAGACATTACAGCTTCACGTAGGACAGGAACAGCCGGATCCGGTTACAGATGCAAGAGCAGTACCAATCTACCAGACATCTTCCTATGTATTCCGCAACTGCGATCATGCAGCAGCACGTTTCGGACTTGCAGATGCCGGTAACATTTACGGACGTCTTACAAACCCGACAGAGGACGTATTTGAGAAGAGGATTGCAGCACTTGAGGGTGGCTCCGCAGCACTTGCAGTAGCATCCGGTGCAGCAGCTATCACATACACGATCGAGAACCTTGCACAGCAGGGAGATCACATTGTAGCAGCCAAAAATATTTACGGCGGTACAACAAACCTTCTGGAGCATACGCTTCCGGCATACGGAATCACAACAACATTTGTTGATGTATTCAATCTCGAGGAAGTGGAGAATGCGATCCGGGAGAACACAAAAGCTGTTTATATTGAGACTCTTGGAAATCCAAATTCTGATGTTGTAGATATTGAGGCTCTTGCAAAAATTGCTCACAAACATAAAATTCCGCTTGTTGTAGATAATACATTTGCAACACCATACCTCGTAAGACCGATCGAGTACGGCGCAGATATCGTTGTTCATTCCGCAACAAAATTCATCGGTGGCCACGGAACTACTATTGGTGGTGTGATCGTAGAGAGTGGTAAGTTCGACTGGGAGGCATCCGGCAAATTTGCATCTCTTACAGAGCCAAACCCAAGCTATCATGGCGTAAGCTTCACAAAAGCATGCGGACCGGCCGCATTTGTTACAAAGATCCGTGCGATCCTTCTTCGTGACACAGGAGCAACAATTTCTCCGGTGAGCTCCTTTATCTTCCTTCAGGGACTTGAGACACTGTCTCTCCGTGTAGAGCGTCATGTTGAGAACGCACTGAAGGTTGTACAGTATCTGAATGATCATCCGCAGGTAGAGAAGGTTCATCATCCGTCTGTATCCACAGATCCAAGCCAGCAGGAGCTTTATAAGAAATATTTCCCTAACGGCGGCGGTTCCATCTTTACATTCGAGATTAAGGGAGATGCACAGAAGGCAAAGGATTTCATTGATAACCTTGAGCTGTTCTCACTTCTTGCAAACGTTGCAGATGTGAAATCCCTTGTTATCCATCCGGCTACTACAACACACAGCCAGTGCACAGAGGAAGAGCTTCTTGATCAGGGAATCAAGCCAAACACGATCCGTCTTTCCATCGGAACTGAGAATATCGATGATATCATCCAGGATCTTGATGAGGCATTCAAGGCTGTCCAGTAAATAAGACAATTAAATAAGAAGAACACCTTCTAAAATCAATAGCACAGAAAAATCTGTCCCGGGACATATGAGAACATAGTCCCGGGGCAGATTTTTTGTGTGCTTATCTGGAAAATCCAAAAGTGGGAAGATCCGTGTCGATGGCACTGAGGATGCATGGATCATGTGCGCTTTTTTTCAGGCGGATCCCGATGCCACAAGTTCTTCTAATGTTCCGAAGGTATATCCCATCTCTTCCCATTTTGTCAGCAGCTCATCCAGAATAGAAGCATTGGTGGAAGAGGTGCTGTGCAGCAGCACGATGGCACCCGGATGGATCCGTCCCAGAAGCTTTTCAAAAGCTTCTTCTTTCGAAGGCTGCTTATCCTGATACCAGTCCACATAAGCCAGACTCCAGAAAAAGGTGTGGTATCCAATCTCTTTTGCCATCTCTAAATTTTCCACGCTGTAAATGCCCTGGGGCGGGCGATAAAATTTTGTCATTTCTTTTCCGGTGGCTTCCTTATAAAGAACCTCCACATCCTCAAGCTGCTTCTGAAAGGCTTCCTTTGTGGAGATGCCGGACATATCCGGGTGTGTCATGGTGTGGTTGCCTATGGTATGGCCTGCATCTACGATCTCACGGATCAGTTCCGGTTTTTCACGGATCAGAGTCCCCACAACAAAAAATGTGGCATGTACCTGATGCTTATGTAAGGCATTCAGAATGGCAGGCATATTTCCATTGTCATAGCCTGCGTCAAAGGTAAGATAGATTTTTTTCTCATCGCTATCGGCTGCATACCAGGCATTGTATTTTTTTAATTCTTCCATAGAAGCATTTCCTGTGGGCCGTTTGCCTTCTTCCTGAAAACCGAGCCCCCAGTTTTCATTTTGGAATGTCATAGAAGCAGAAGAGGTCTGGCTGTTTTCGGCAGAATTCGGATGGGATCGTGGGTCGGAAGTAAAATGAGAATAGATCTTTCCTACAAGACTGCCAAGAGCAAAAGCCATGACAAAGAAAAAAATAAGACGGTAGATGTGTTTTTGTTTCATGGGAACCTCAGAGAAAATGGAGTTATTAATATGTTTATGAACACGAAGCAGAAGATATGAAAGCAGAAGATCATGAGATCATGTCTGTGAGACAGAGGTCAAAATAAGCAAAAAATAAGAGTCATCAGCGATTGATCTCTTCTGCCGATGACTCTTTTAATTTTCATTATCCAATGGAATATACCTCTCATTTCTTAGATTTAAAACTTATACGGAATTAAAATTTACGTTCTCGGTGGTCCGTACCTCCTTGTTTTAATTATAATGTAAAATCGTTAAATCTTCTGGTGGACTGTACCTCTCTTTCTTAGATTATGGGAAGTAAGTTATGTTTTCGGTGGGTTCACGCTCCTTTTTGATTTAGTTTTTTGTTTTCCGTTTGTTTTATTTGATGGTTAAACTATAACAGATAAAATAGATATTGTCAATACTAAAATTGAAAAATAATAAAAATAAATTTAAAAAGAAAAATAATAACAGCCATACATGCAAAATAATCAGATAATATTAAAGCGTCAACAATACAGGAAAAATAAATAGATGTTTTATTAATAGCGCAAAAGAATGACAGATTCAAAAGTATTTCCATAGTCATGCCATTGCCAGCTTCCGTCATATTTGTGGCAGATATCTTCAATAATAGAAAGTCCTAATCCGTGATTAAAAGAATCTTTTTTTGTAGTAGTATGGTCAAATACCGTTTGCGGATTTTTGCTATTTTTAACCAGGATAGAAATAAATCCTTTAGAGGTTGTCAAGGACAGGGAAAGATATGGTTCCGCAGATTCAGAAGAACGGCATGCTTCAATAGCATTATCTAATATGTTAAATAAAACACTGCATAAATCTGAGGACTGAATATTTGATTTTTCAGGAAGAAAAATCTTGTAGTCTGTATGGATACCTAAATGCTGAGCAAACAGTCGTTTGGATTCCAGAATGGCAAGAATAAGATTATCTTCGCAATAAGGATGAAAGCGGTCACGCTGGAAAGCTTCAAGGACCTCGTAAACGAGTTTCTGTGCATTTTCGCAATCATTTTCATGCAGAAGTTTTTGTATTGACTGGAGATTTTTTGAAAATTGTTTCTGGGCTTTAAGTGAGGTGGCTTCCTGTTGATTCATTAATAGCAGATGTTCAGAGTTTAAAAGTTGTTGCTTTTTTAACAGATTAAGCTCTGCTTCTACTTTTTCGCTTGTAAAAAGTTGCATTAAAAGCTGATATAAATTGTAACATAAGATAGTTGCAGTCAGACAGGTCAGTAAAAAAAATGAATTCAAATATTGTCCGGTATAAGTAGACAGAAGATAAAATATTTGAAAAAAAGCTAAAGATATAATAAAAATTATTTTTTGTTTAAAAGTCATAATATGGAATCCTCCTGATTGAGTGATTTACAGACTGATGTATGATTATTATGGTCTATGTTATTGCTTAACACAGAATTACAATATTTTTCTGCTGCATCTGTTTTTTTCATATCTATAAGATAAGCTAACGAAAACAGATGGTTTTCTATATCATGATTCCATTTGCGGATTTTAATGTATTCTTGTTTCATTTCTTCTGATACTTCCATTTGTTTTTTCAGTAATTCCATTTTATGGAGATTCTGTTTGAAATTTATCTGCTCTTGTTCTAAGGATTTAAGACCATGTATAAATAACAGAAAACTTATACAGCAGCAAGTGATATATAAAATAACAGGAATAAACTGGTTGCTGAATTTATAATGCTGTAGGAATTCTGTTGCAATCATGGGCAGGAAAATAGGAAGAATAATAAACAGCAGTAAAGTAAACTTCAGATAATTTATACATTCCCGTAAAAGAGAGAAAACATTTTTATAAAATAGATAAGCAAAAGAAAAAATGAGCAATTGTATGATCAGCTTTTCATGGAAAGTGCATAGAGAATAAATATTTATTGCAGTATATGTATGCTGGTGAATAAACCGGTTGTAAATTTGTATGTAAATATTCAGTGCCAGAAGTTCAGTTAATATACTGGTAAAAAGAATGATAAAGTAAGCTATCAGCTTTTTTTTAAAGGAGCCTCTGAATAAAGAAAAAAGATTCAGAAACATGACTATTTGTGTTAACATCGTCATTTCGTTATTGTGCCCATATACTTTGATCATATGAAAAGAAGACAGTAAAACAAAACAAACTAAAATATGGACAAAAGCTTTCGCTTTTGAACTTATTCGTCTGGGAAAAAGCTGCATGAAACAATATACAGGCATAGTTGAATGATATGCAGCAATAAGCATTGCAAATAACAGGTTTTTTAACATTACAGAACCTCACTTGAATTTTGGAGTAACAATTGTGCAAAGGCATCTTTAGTTGCCTGGTAATAGTTTCGGCTTACAGGAATATGGGTTCCATCAGAAAGTTCAATGCCAGCATGGCTGAAAGTATGTATGGTATTTATGTTGACCGCAAAACTTTTATGACATATACAAAAATCAGGTTTTAATTGTTCGATAAGAATCGGAATTTTTTCACGACAATAGTAAATCTGCGATTTGGTATGTATTTCAGTATTTCGTAGTTTTCGCTCCATATAAAAAATATCGGATCGAAGGAGACGGTAATCTCGGGACTGATAATTAAAACAAAAATACTGTTGACGGAGTTTATTCAGTTTGCGGCAGGAAGCAGAAAGTGCTTTAGGAAGATATTCTTCCATTTGCTGTTTATAAACAAAATAAATATGATCTGTTTCATAAACAGAAGATGCATATTGCAGATATTGGCTGATAAAAATTATCTGTGTATTCGGATTTAATAAATTGATTCTCTGAGCAAGTTTGATTCCAGACACAGATTCAGATCCAAGTTCAATATCCATGAGAATAATATGATAAGGGCATTGTTCATTGGATATTTGATTGAGAAAATCAGTGGCCGAAGAAAAGGTATCAATTTCGACTGGAATTTCAAGAGAAGAACAGGATAATGTATGAATTTGTCTGCATTGAATGTCATTATCTTCACATATTGCGAGTTTCAGCATAGAAATCTCTCCTTGAAATAAGTGATTTTGAAAGTATTATAACACAATTTTTCAATTGATAGTAAAAATTCAAGTAAAAAATCTATGACAAATGAAAAATTTAAAAAACTGATGCTTGTAGAAATAGTAAATGGTTAATTATGTACTTTACTATGTCTGTTTATGCAAATGACTAAAAAAAAGAAAAAAGTATGGTAAAATTAAAGTTACAAAAATTTAGGGGAGGGGAATGAGAAAATGGATAAAATAAAAAGATGTTTGCAATGTGGAAGAGGTGTCTCAGATTCTGTGGACAATGTGGTAAGAGAGTAAATTGAGAAAAGGAAGGAGCGATTTTATGTATTCAAGGATGAAAAGAAAATGTAGTTTTATTGTACTAGTAGTAATGGTAGTTAGTCTGCTTATGGTTTCTGGAACGCCGGTACATGCTGACAGTTACAGCTGGATGGAGAGTGCAAAGAAGGTAAAAATCAATAGTACGATCAAAGGAGTGGCACGGAATAATCAGCCCCCGACTCTCATGGATCCATGGGATAGCTATGAAGAGTACTTTTATTTTAAGGCCCCGGTAAAAATGAATATCACTATTACAGTAACTATGAAAGGAACCCAAGGTGTTTCAATGTCGTTATATAATAGCAGAGGAAATTATATGAGGGATAGTAACGATTGGTTATATAACAGATCTAAAAATCAGAATAGTACAATTCTGCGGAGTACTTGTAATGCAGGAGAATATTATATTCGTCTAACGGAACTTTATAATTCTAATTCAGAAAAACATCCGTATTCATTAACAGTCCAGGGAAAACTTTTAAATTCTGCAAAGATAACTAAAATACGAAAAGTTTCTTCCACAAAAGCTAAAATAATATGGAAAAATCTTGGAAATGTTACGGGATATGAGTTATTTAGAAAGAATTATGGAGGCAGTTATAAGAAGGTTGCAACAATAACGAGAAGGAGAAATTATTACATAGATAAAGGATTGAAACGCAGAAAGAACTATTATTATATTGTTCGTGCTTACAAAACAATTGATGGTAAAAAGGTATACAGTAATAATTCTGCAGTAACAAGGATTAAAATGTAGATACTTTAACCGAATCAAGTAAGCTCACTGTTTCAATTGCGAAAATAAATAAGCAGTGGGCGGAGACTTGCTTGTATCAGGAGGAGGGCAGGCTCCTTCTGATAAACTGCGAGGCAGTTATCCGGTTATGAACAAGTAGCGAAGCGGATTGCGAATATCCGTTTGACTAGAAATGAGAGAGAAAATATAAGAAAAATCAAGAGCTTTTGTTGGATGTTTTTTTACTTTCAATAGTTATTTCAACAAATAAGACAGAAGCAGCAGTACAGGATACTAATGAAGGTACATTGAATGTTCAATGGGAAGATGAAAACTTTGGTGAGTCAATTTGCAATGCTTTGAAAAAAGAAGAAGTCACATATGCAGATATTGAAGGAATAACAGGCATCAGTATCGATTCGCAGTATGTAGTGAAGTTGGATTGGAAAGATAAGACAGAAGAATACGTTTACAATTCAGGGAATGATATGTGTGAAATACTTGCATTGCAGGAATTTTCTACATTAGAGGATTTAAAGAAATTTCCTTATCTTCGTGAATTATGTCTGAATGAATGCATAGTTGATGATAATACTGCATTAGGAGAATTGACTAAATTAGAAAACCTGAAGTTGGATGGATATTCCATAGATTCCCTTGATCGTTTGAAAAATCTGACTGCATTAAAAAGTCTGATCATTCAGGGTGCGGAGTTCGAAGATTTACAGGCATTAAAAGAACTGACTAATATGGAAGAACTAAGGCTGCCTAATAATAATATCAAAAACATCGATGCTTTGGAGAAAATGACAAACCTGGAAGAACTCATATTATACGGGAATCAAATAAAGAATATATCTGCACTCAGAAAACTCTGCAAACTTAGGGTGTTAAAACTGGAAGGGAATCTGATAGAAGACGTAGAACCATTAATGAATTTAAAAAATCTTGAGAAATTAAGCTTAGGGGATAATCCAGTTAAAAATGTACAACTTCTTGAAAATCTTACGGGAACGGATATAGATTTGGAGTGAATGTAGAAAAAGAAGGAGATTATGTGGATTTGAGTACAGATAAAACACCACACTATGGAGTTGTAACAAGAGTAATTGATTCGAATAGTTTTGAAACCATAGAGTGTAATATATTTGGAGCTCCTTGCAAAATTATTGCAATGACACGCCGGAAATCCGATGAGAGAGGTATAGTTCGTTCTACGAAAACAAGATGATGATTAAGGGAGGGATATGATGAGAAAGATTAAAAAGTATTTTATTATAATATTACTAAGTATATTCACTTTAACAACTGTAGAAACTTCATCACTGAATTTTAGTGCATATATCGTTCAGGCAAAGGTTTCTTCTTCGACGAAGAGAAAAGCTCAAGAGGCATATCGAAAATTTCTGACGCAAAGGAGATACAGATATTTTACATTATGGGATATTGATAAAGATGGCTTGAAAGAACTTCTTGTTACCGATGGAAGAGAGCGAGTTGGAAATTCACCGATCAAAGCATATGCATATACTTATACACGGGGAAAACTGAGATATGCAGGTGAGATTGGGAGTCCTATGTCAGGAATAAGCTATAATTGTATAACAAAGCGTTTGCATGCATCTTGGGGTGGATGTGGAAATGTTGAATATTGGTATTATACCTTGACAAAGAATAAAAAAGTAAAACAGGTAATATGCGGTGCGTATGTAAATGGAGTAAAAAATGGAAATGTACAATACAAATGTTTATATAACAAGAAAAAAATTTCATTAAAAAAATGGAAACAGATAACAGATAAATGGATTAAACAAACAAGCACTTTGAAATATTATAGAAATACTACAAGTAACAGAAAAAAACATATGAAAATGTAAAAGTAATAATCACAGTAAAATAGGGAAGAGGTGCAAATTACGCTCAAACGGAATGCCAGTTCCGCTACTGCGGAACGGCTATTCCATTTTTAACGGTACGAAGTACCGCTAGATGATATCATTCTGTTTCACGCATATTTATACCGTTCATCTCCAGACGATATGTATGATGTTTATCTGTGATTCGTGTAAGGCACGCATCAGCGTAGGTATTATCAGCAAACATATCAAACCATGTACTGACTGGAAACTGTGAGATGACTACAGTTGATTTTCTTCTATCCCTGGTGTCAAGGATTTCAAAAAGATCCCGGCATTTATCAAGATTGAGATCCATAAGGCCAAAATCATCGATCACAAGAAGATCCAGCTTGGTCAGCTTATTCAGGTAATCCAGATTTGTGGATTTGATACGTGCCTGTTCCATTTCGCTCATAAGAGTGTTCACTTTTATATACTTTACACTCTTAGACTGCTTCATTGCAGTTACACAAAAAGTATTGATTGAAACAATCTCAAACCCTCAGCAGAACTGGGGAGACTCGTGGACACAAGGAGCGATAAATGTAGTATCAAATTAGAATGTGGGTCTAGCAAACCACATAAAAGACAACGGAGGTATCCATGGATAATCAAAGTTTAGCACATAGTAGGTATAATTGTACGTACCATATAAGAAGTGATGCCTTTATTGTTAGTAGAAGCAATACAGGCAACTACAAAAGTCTTGTGGATATCAATGCCACAGCAGATTTTGTACACGATTTTTAAAGTCATAGGGATTCCTTTCGGAACCGTGAGGTTCAGAGAATTATAGGGAGTAACGGCATTGACTGAACGCCTAAGCCATAAACGAGATTGTTTATACAAAGATAAGATTACGTGTTCAAAGTCACACTTATTTGTGCTTGAAAAGGCGGACTACACATATAAAAATACGGTCATCCGGCAAGCCGGACAGCCCACTCACCTCCCCGTGATTTACAGTATACCGAGATCCCTATAAGAAGAATTATAAAGAAAAAAACTCAGGAAAACATTTTCATAACGTTTTTTGTCTGAGTGAAGCGAAAGGAATGGATATAAATATGAAAAGAATAGTACAAATATGTTTGATAATGACAGGAATTTTTTTGGGAGTTTTTAATGTTTATGGATCTTCGACGTATCAGATTCTAAAAGATCAACAAATCGAATTTACGGATATTCTGGTAGAGGGAGATAGTTTAGTTCTGGTAAGAAATGAAAAAAATGGTTTTTCATCAGAAGGAATATATTTAGGTGTGTATAACTGTGTTGAGAGAATGTGGACTGTAGAATATCAGGCCTATGATGAATATTTGAAATCATCCTATTATGCAGGAGATGGAATATTCGCTTTGTCGGATGGAGAGACCACTACGTTATTAAATACTAAGACGCAGAAATTTTTGAAATTGGATATAAATGTTAATTTTAATGATCTTCATTTTTATAATGGATGTGCGGTGAGCGGAGCCAGAGAATCCTATGGAGATCAATTGTATGGAATTTATGAAATCGACGAAGATGGAAATTACCAAAATACCGGTATTACTGATTTTATTACCGAGGATAAAATATTGAGCCCGGATGATTTTGAGTTTGTATATGCGGATGGAAAGCAGGTTGTTTATATTTATGATGGGGAAGAGTTTTATATATATGATGTTGTTGCTGCAGAAGTTTACGACATTTACCATCCGGATTATGCTGATAAGTTCTGGCATGGGTGGACTGATACATTAAAAGTAAGTATATGTGGAGAAAAATATCTCGTTCTTTTAAATATGGAAGGTACTGATGGACAAAATTATTATGCGGTTATGGATTTTTATGGAAGTATGATTACGGAGGCAACGAAATGCGATTTGGCAATAGCAACGGAAAAAGGAAACATTGTAGTAAAAAATGGTAATGAATTAAATGAGATTGAGCTTGCTAAATTGGAGACACCAGAAAAACAGTCGTTAAATTTGATGCCTTTATTGGAAACAAACTGTTCTTGGAGAAATGAGCAAACGGCTGGAATGGATATTCAGGGAAATACTTATGGAAATGCAATAGAGTATTCTTTTGTCACTGATCCGTTTGGTACAGAAGAATACAGTACGTGCGATGCGTGGTATTTAGGGGAAAATTATTCAAGACTTACGGGAACCTGGTATTTTCCTGCAGATCAGATTCAAGATGGATTTGCACATATAAGATTAATAGGCGATGGAAATGTAATATATGATAATTCAGAGTTAAATGCAGATAATTGTCGGATCGATTTTGATATAGATGTAAGCGGAATCAGAGAGCTTAGTTTTGAATATAACGGGATTTGTGATATGACGGATATTTTGTTTGGCATGTCTGATGCTAAATTATGTAGTTGAGAGATTTTTAAATAAATGATAAAGGGGAAGAGAAAATGACAAAAGTTAAAAGGTGTTCACAATGTGGAAAAGAAGTGTCTCAAGGTGGTTCGTTTTGTCCGTTCTGTGGAAACATTATAAATGAGAATGTGAAGAGTGAAAGTAGAGAATCAGCTATATATGGGTTAGATGATGATACTCAAAAGAAATATCAAACTGATATAAATAAAAAATTACAAAAACAAAAACATCTGGAATATCAAAAAGAAAATTTATTAAAAAAGAAAAAGAGTTTGGGACTGAAAATTGATAATTACAGCAAGATTATACAAAAAGAGATTCCGAGTTGTGAACGAAATAAAACGGCACCGAATATGCCAGTTATAAAAATTGAGAATTCTAAAATGGACGTCAAATGGTATATAGCAGCATGTATTGCTGTTTTGGAATTTATTTCAGGATTCATGCCATGGGTGAGTTTATATTATGCGGATCTGTTTCAAGGTCAAACAATAAGTTGCGCAGGTATTTTTGATCTATTGAACGATATTTCAAAATTTGAAGATTGGACGAACTCAACACCAGAAGTGTTAAGAGTATTTGTATTTATTATTATGTTTGGTTTTGTAATGCTGTTTATTAATGGCTATTTTATAGCACAGGTCTTACAAAAAAGGGAATCTGAGGTAAGTGGAACGATAGCAGGTATCAGCGGAATTGTAGTATCAGTGGCTATCTTATTGTATAAAATTAGTATGGAAGAAGATGACTGGAGATGGATTTCAATTAATACGCAGGTTGGCGTTTGGCTGATGTTGCTTGCAGGAATCGCTTTGATTTGTGTGATTGTATTTTATAAAAGTGATACAGAAGCAGAGACAAAGAATAAATCAAACTTCGAATTTGAAGTGATGAATTATGATCCAGTTCTGCCGGTTCGAATGAAAACTCTTAAAATCAGAAAAGAAAATGATAAATTAATACTTGAATTGACGTATGCGGAATTTGAATGGGCAGGTATTGAGGAATTTATAGTAGATATTCAGTTAGTAAGATACGATGGCACTGTTAATACGTTTGTCCAAAATGCACTATTTGAGAAAAAAGGACAAAATTTCGCAAGATTCCAATTGCAGGATGCGGGATATGATCTGGATGGCATTGCAAGTGCAAGAGTAAACATTTTAGTTTATAACATATATAAAAGTCAGAAGAAACATGTGGAAAAAGGAAGTGGCTTTTCAGCATACAGTGATTATTCTGTTGATGAACTGCGTAGTGCAAGATTCGCGAATTCGAATATGGTGATGTGTATGGAAAAAAATATCGGGAAAAACCATCAGTGCTGCTGTGGACAGGTGTATTCCAATAAAAATAATAAATGCCCGCTTTGCGGAAAGGAAAGAAGGGATAAGTAGTATGAATGATACAGAATATAGAGAAAGATGCAGAGAGTTAGAAAAAAATATACATATGTTAGAATCTGAAGTCAATGTATTAAACAATGAATGTGAAAAGTTGTTGGATTTAAAAGAAAAGAGTCGAAATAGTCTGCAGATGTCTTCTTGTGGGAATAATCCGATATTTGTGGAAAAAGCACAAGTTAATATGGAGAAAGAAATTCCAACAATAGGTAAATCTCAAGACAAAAAAACAGAAGATAAATCTGAAATTTCACAAGACAAAAAAACGCAGATAAATCAATTCTGCCCGTATTGTGGAGCAGTAGTAAAAGGAATGCAATTCTGTGGACAATGTGGAAAAAGAGTAAACTGAGATAGAGAGGTGCGTATGAAGAAATGTCCGAAGTGTGGGAAAGAAAATATAGATGAGGCAAGATTTTGTACATGGTGCAGAGCAGAGTTGCCGGTGATATCAGAGAAAAAGAAAAATGATCTGGGAAGAATAATAGCAATCGTAATACTTATATCAGTTATTTGTGCATGTCTGGCCGGAGTATTTATGCTTTTTAAAGATAAAAACTCTGGGAAAGATCAAGGTGAAGCAATAGCACAGAAAGAAGAAAATAGACAAGTGGATAAAGACATATCTGCTGAAAAGAAGAGTTCTGGTGTATATGTGGCTCCTTTTATGAATAATGAAGGAAAGTGGGGCTATATAAACACAGATGGAGATGTAGTTATTGAATGTAAATATGATTCAGCATATGAATTTGATCAGGATGGATATGCGGTAGTTGGAATGCAGACAGATTCAGATGCAAGTGAATATTATACGATTTATGGATTGGTAAATACAGAGGGAGAAGAGATTATTCCTTTAGACTATAGCTATATTAACAGTTCAATTGGTTCTACTTGTGATAATTATGGATATAGAACTATAACCAGACTTCCGTATCCATTTGATTATGATGAGCAATATTCAGGAGTTATGGATAAGAATGGAAACATTATGATGTCTCCAGAGTATAGCAGTATATATAATATAGGTGATTCTGGATATTTTATTGCTTGTGAGTCTGAAACGGGAATGTATGGAATTATAGATGAAAATTACGAGTGGATTTGTGAAGCAGAATATTCAGATATTTATAAAGTGTGGGAGGATTCTACTGATAATTTAGTGAAAGTAAATGGAGAGTATCTGCTGATAGCAGAGTATGATTTTCAGGAAGGGCATGGTGCTGAGATTATAAATGAATATGGAGAAACTATTGTGCCAATGGAATATTATGATATAAATTCACAATGTGGAATGAATCGTTTAGTTGTTGAAAATTCTGAAGGATATTATGGCGCTATAGATTTGGAAGGTAATCTGGAAGTACCATGTCAATATGATGAATTAGGGAATTTTTCGTATGATAATGAGACCTATGCAATGAAAGATAATGCTGTTTTTATAGTAGACATTTATGGAAATGAGCGTTTTCTTACAAATGCAGATGAGTGTTGGCAGATGGATTCAAATCTTTATGAAGTAGGGATTAATGAGAACTGGAATGTTATTGATTCAAATGGTGAATATCTGTTTTCAGAAACTCATGATAATCATGAAGTAAATGAGAAGTATATTGCTGGCAATAACGAAGAGAAAAAACATGGTATGTTGATCTTAAAGTCAGGCGAGGTAGTTAACACAGAATATCAGAAATATATGCTTTCATATACAGTGCCGGATATAGTGGGAGTTTATGATGGGGCAAATTACGGAATGCTTGGTTCGAATGGAGAATTAATAGTCCCATGTAGCTATGATAGTTGTGAAATATCTGAAGATGGTGCATATATTACTGCTGACAGACAGAAGGATGAGTATGGAAATTATACAGAATGTACTTTGTTTGATAGCAATGGTAATAAAATAGAAACTTTTGATACGGGAATTTATAATGTAGGTGTTTTTCGGAAAATTTCAAACGCTGCATAAGTGAGTTAATAGAAATAAGAGAAGAAGTTTGAAACAAATAAGTAGAGGACAGCCAAAGAATAAAGGGCATGACAAATAAACCATCGTAAGAGGTGGTTTTGAAAAGTAAATATGGACACAACAACCTAAGTCAGTACCACCAGCAAAGCTGGTGGTACTGACTTTGTCCTGTGCTTTTTTATAGTAAGCATTTACCGTATACGTAAATTAGTGTAATATCCTCGTCCTTATCAACAGAACACGTATAGACCCAACCCTTTTCGGACAAGCTACCCTCATAAACATAAGAAAAAAATCAGAAAGTGCAGGAGATCATAAACAGTATTATTATTTTCAAGGAGGGAAAAACTTATGCTACGTTATCTGCCTGTTCGAAAAGTTCATGCAAGACAGGTCCTTGATTCCAGGGGGAATCCTACGGTGGAAGCGGAAGTGACTGTGGGTGAAGGAATCGTGGGGATTAACGGATACACAGGAAGAGCCATGGTGCCGTCCGGAGCATCCACAGGTAAATTTGAGGCTGTGGAGCTGCGGGACGGAAACCGGGAGGAATATCTGGGCCAGAGTGTGAAAAAAGCAGTGGAAAATATCAATACACGTCTGGCAGATGCCATTATCGGAGAGAATGCCCTGAACCAGGCATGGATCGATCATCTTCTGATCGAAACCGACGGAACGGAGAACAAAAGCAGCGCAGGAGCCAATGCCACGCTGGCAGTATCTCTGGCAGCAGCCCGTGCAGCAGCCGGGGCCCTTCGGCTTCCTCTTTATCAGTATCTGGGCGGCTGTCATACCCTGCAGCTCCCTGTGCCGATGATGAATATTTTAAACGGGGGAAAGCATGCGGACAATACGGTAGATCTTCAGGAGTTTATGATCATGCCAACAGGAGCTTGCTGTCTGGAAAAGGGTATCCGCATGTGTGTGGAAGTCTACCAGCACTTAAAGCTTCTTCTCCGGGAAAAAGGACTCTCCACAGCGGTTGGAGATGAAGGCGGCTTTGCTCCGGATCTTTCTGATTCGGAGGAAGTGCTTACCCTGATCGTTCATGCCATAGAAAAAGCAGGATATAAGTCAGGAGAAGAGATCACCATTGCCATTGATGCAGCCTCCAGCGAGCTTTATGATGAGGAAAAGGGCGTATACTTTTTCCCTGGGGAGAGCCGCATGAAAGGAGAAAAGATCTACCGGGATGCCGGTGAGATGACAGAGTATTATGAAAAACTGGTGGAAAAATTTCCCATTGTTTCCATTGAAGATGGTCTCTGGGAGGATGACTGGGAAGGCTGGAAATATCTGACGGAACACCTGGGGAAAAAGATCCAGCTGGTAGGCGACGATCTGTTTGTCACCAATATCAAACGGCTACACTGTGGCATCGGACTTGATGTTGCCAATGCTATCCTTATTAAAGTAAACCAGATCGGAACTCTCACGGAAACTCTGGATGCGGTGGAGATGGCTCAGCATGCCGGGTATCGTGCAGTGATCTCTCACAGGTCCGGGGAAACAGAGGATTCCTTTATCGCAGATCTTGCAGTTGCCTGTGGGGCGGGACAGATCAAAACAGGCGCACCCTGCCGTTCGGACCGGAACGCCAAGTATAACCAGCTTCTGCGGATCCACGAACAGCTCGGAGCTCTTGGAAGATATAAAGATCCTTTTGCAAAAAAATCTCAGAAAAAGCCCTGCATAAAATAAACGGAAAATGGTTGAAATCCCGGTTTAGCTATGGTAAAATAACCTCTAGTTGATTAGGAGGTGTAACCGCGTGAACATTTTGAAGATTATTCTGACTGTAATTTATGCAATAGATTGTATCGCTCTGACTGTTGTCGTACTGATGCAGGAGGGCAAGCAGCAGGGTCTTGGCTCTATCGCCGGAGTAGCTGATACTTACTGGGGTAAGAATAAGGGCCGTTCCATGGAAGGTGGTCTTGTAAGAGGTACCATTATCATGGGAGTTATTTTCTTTGTACTGTCAATCGTACTGAACATTATCTGATCTGCCAGGGGCAGAACAGAAGTTGGTAACACTCTTGCTGCGTTAGCATGCAGAAGAAACTCGGATGGGGACTTCTTTTGTTAATCAGCAGGAGTGTTTTTGCGTTGATACAGGGGCACGGGTGAGCCTTCCTCCGGAATGATAACAGGGTAAAAATGAAATATAAATATGAAACAGGAGAAAATGTGAAAAGATCGAAAAATTTTGAAAAAAGAAAAAAGTTTATAATGGAGCTTCTGGGAGATCCGCTGTATAAGCCCATGCGCCTGCGTGAGATCGCATCTCTTCTTCAGCTGGATAAGAGTGAGAAAAAAGAGCTTTTTGACGTGCTGGACGAGCTTTGCGCCCAGGGCAAGGCTGAAGTAGATAATAAAGGAAGATACAGCAAGGTTTCCGGCAAGCGCAGAGACAGACGAAAGAATAAAGAAGCTCTGAAGGCAGAAAAGCCGGAGCGTGGCCGTAAGGGAAGAGAACGCAGAGAGAAGGATCATGAGGAATATCGTTTCTCCGAGAAGGACGGAACCCTCATGGAGGGAACTTTTATTGGCCATTACAAGGGCTTTGGCTTTGTGGAAGTGGAGGATCAGGAACAGGATATTTTTATTCCGGAAAATGACACGGGAAGCGCCATGCATCAGGATAAGGTGCAGATCCTTGTACGGAACGGACATAAAGAGGGAAAACGTCAGGAAGGCGTTGTGCTGAAGGTTCTGGAAAGGGGAATGCCTTCGATCGTGGGAACATACCAGAGCAGCCGTGATTATGGCTTTGTGATCAGTGATAACCCCAAATTTTCCAAAGATATCTTTATTTCCAGAAAAAACTCCATGGGAGCAAAGGACGGAGACAAGGTAGTTGCAGAGATCACAGATTACGGCTCCAGAAACCGGAAGCCGGAAGGAAAGATCACGGAGGTGCTGGGAAACTTACGTTCACCTGGAACAGATATCCTTGCTATTGTGAAGAGCTTTAACATACCAAGTGTATTTCCTGACAAAGTACTTCGTCAGGCTGACCGTGTGCCGGATCACGTACAGGAAGCGGATCTGGATGGAAGACTGGATCTCAGAAATCTTGTTACAGTTACCATTGACGGTGAGGATGCAAAGGATCTGGATGATGCCATTTCCCTGACAAAGGAGGATGGAATCTACCATCTGGGTGTGCACATCGCAGACGTGAGCAACTATGTTCAGGGCGGCAGTGCCCTTGATAAAGAGGCACTGAAGCGCGGAACTTCCGTCTATCTTGCAGACCGTGTCATTCCCATGCTCCCGGAGCGGCTTTCCAACGGTATCTGTTCTCTGAACCAGGGACAGGACCGTCTGACCTTAAGCTGTCTGATGGATGTTAATGAAAAAGGAAAGGTGATTTCCCATAAGATCGCAGAAACCGTGATCCGTGTAGATGAGCGTATGTGCTACACCGATGTAAAAAATATTCTGGAAGATACCGATGATGTGGCGAAGAAACGCTATGAAGCTCTGATCCCCATGTTTTTCCTGATGAAAGAGCTTTCCGGGATCCTGCGCAGCCGTCGGCATACAAGAGGTTCCATTGATTTTGATTTTCCGGAGAGTAAGATCATCCTGAATGCTGCAGGAAGAGCTATTGATGTGCAACCCTATGAGGCCAATGTGGCAACCAGGATCATTGAAGATTTTATGCTTCTTGCCAATGAAACCGTGGCACAGGAATACTGTACCGGAGATTATCCCTTTGTATACAGAACGCATGAAAATCCGGATCCGGAAAAGATTGAAAGTCTTTTGATGCTTCTTCATAATGAAGGAGTCAACATACAGAAATCCGGACAGGAGATCACGCCTGGTGAGATCCAGGAGATCCTGGAAAGTATTGAGGGAATGCCCAATGAGGCACAGATCAGCCGACTGACCTTGCGTACCATGAAACAGGCAAAATATACTACGGAATGCAGCGGACATTTCGGACTTGCAGCGAAGTATTACTGCCACTTTACTTCTCCGATCCGAAGATATCCGGATCTTCAGATCCACAGGATCATCCATGACCGTCTGAGAGGCAGACTGGTAAGGGAAGGACGTACCGAGCATTACAAGGAGATCCTGGATGAAGTGGCGCGCCAGTCCAGTGTGTGCGAACGGCGTGCAGACGAAGCGGAAAGAGAATCCGATAAGCTGAAGAAAGCCGAGTATATGTCCTATCATCTCGGAGAGGAGTATGAGGGGATCATCTCCGGCGTTACAGGATGGGGACTTTATGTGGAGCTTCCGAATACCGTAGAAGGACTGATCCATATCAATACATTACGAGATGACTATTATGTATTTGACCAGGATGCATATGAACTGCGGGGCGACATGACAGGAAAGATCTTCCGTCTTGGGCAGAAGGTCCGTGTCCGTGTGGCAGATGCGGATAAAATGCTGAAAACCGTGGATTTTGTCCTGGCTGAGGAAGACTGAGGGAGCGCGAAATGGCAAAAAAAACAGGAATGAAACTGATCGCAAATAATAAAAAGGCTTTTCATGATTATTTTATCGAGGATACTTATGAGGCCGGGATCGCACTTGCAGGAACCGAGGTGAAATCCTTACGTTCCGGTAAATGCAGCATCAAGGAGGCCTTTGTCCGTGTGGAAAACGGAGAAGTTTATGTATATGGAATGCATATCACTCCTTATGAGAAAGGAAACATTTTTAACAAAGATCCTCTTCGTGTGCGTAAGCTTTTGCTGCATCGCTACGAGATCAATAAGATCGAAGCTAAATTAAAGGAAAAAGGACTGACTTTGGTACCACTGAAGGTTTATTTCAAGGACAGCCTGGTAAAAATAGAGATTGGCATGGCACGTGGTAAAAAGCTTTATGACAAGCGCCAGGATATTGCAAAGAAGGATCAGAGAAGAGAAGCGGAGCGAGACTTTAAAGTAAAAAATCTTTATTGATCGGCTGGTTTCAACTGAAAAAGTAAAAGTATGATAAAATGCGGGGAATGAGAAATGACAGAGGTACAGGAAAGACGTAAAAAAACGGTAGAAGCATCGATGACGGAGCAGGTTCATCTGATCATGCAGCAGCATCTGAACGGAGGCGGAAGACTTTTTGGCGGAGCACTGATGCAGTGGCTGGATGAGGTTGCCGGAGTGGTAGCTATGCGTCATGCGGAGACATATCGGGTGGTAACTGCGGCAGTGGACAATCTTCAGTTCAAGCATGCGATCTATGAGGGAGAGATCGTAGTACTTAAGGGATATGTGACTTATGTGGGAAGAACTTCCATGGAGGTCGAGATCGATACGTATGTGGAACAGCCGGATGGCATGCGTCATACTGTAAACCGGGCATTTTTTGTGATGGTGGCTGTAGATGAAGACCAGAAACCGATCCAGGTGCCGGAACTGATCATTACCACAGAAGCGGAAAAAGCCCGGAATGAAGCTGCGAAAATGCGCCGTGATATGCGCAGACAGCGAAGGGAAAACGGGTTCTGACCTCAGCTGTTCCAATTTTTGACATAGTTTAAAATATCTAAAGATTCTGTGAAATTCAGAACGGTCAGGTTGACAAGAAAGTGATACTCTGTAATAATAGAAAAGGAAAACCTGACAGCGAATAGGACCATTTTATATGGAGGAGATATAATGAAAAAACGTTATTTGATTCTTGCCGGAATTCTTGCAGCGAGCATGCTTGCAGCCGGTTGCGGAAAGAAGAACTCTGTGGCACCGGAGCAGAAGGTGGAGGCAACGGCAACCCCGACGGTAACGGAAGCTGCGAAAACGGATGTGGTGGAGATGCAGACCTCTACGGATGAAACAGCAAATATCAAGAACGTAATGGGAACCAAGAGTGAGACCACTACCAGTATTGTATTTACCAATAAGATGAATTCCACGATTTCTGCAATTTATGTCCGTCCTACCAGAGATGATGGCGATGACAGTGATGAGACCTGGGGAAGCGATCTTGTAAATGGTAAATTCACACTGGCTTCCAACGACAAGGCTGTTTATTATATGGAGAAGAGCCAGAAGGACGATAACGGAGATACAGCAACAAGCTTTGATGTAAGGATCACATTTTCTGACGAAGAGCAGAATGAATGTTTCTTCCGCCAGCTGCCGCTTCTGACGATCTCACAGCTGAGTCTTTGTATGGATGGTGAGGGTGAAGACGGAATCCCATATGCTACATATCTGGCGAGCGGAAGCACCAAGGAGGTGTCTACCCTGAAGGATGTAAAGGCAAGGCTTGGCATTGAGGATGACAGTGAAAGTGACAGTGACAGTACAGATTCTTCAGACAGTACGGCTGTGACTCCGACTCCGGAGAGTTCTGATGATAATGGAGACAGTACAGACAGCAGTTCGTCCGGCAGTTCGGACTCCACATCCACACCGGATCCAACATCTGCACCAGCTTCCTCTGATTCTTCCGATGCGGATCCTACGGAAGCACCATCCGGCGAGGATGATCCGGCATCTGTAGCAGCAAGATATATCGGTCAGTCCATGTCTGAGCTTGAGAATGCATGCGGCAGCCCAAATGGCAGTGATTATGAGGACGAGCCGGAGTCCGGTAAGACAGGTTATTATTATTATGATACGTTTACGGTATCCACAACTTTTGACAATGACGGCAATGAAGTTGTATCCGGCGTATGGTAAAGGAGAATAAACATATGAAAAGAGTATTACTGAAATTAAGCGGAGAGGCTCTTGCAGGAGAGCAGAAGAGAGGCTTTGATGAAGCAACTGTTACAGAGGTTGCCAAACAGATCAAGACGATCGTGGATGAAGGACTTCAGGTTGGTATCGTGATCGGAGGTGGAAACTTCTGGAGAGGACGTACCAGCGGAGCCATGGACAGAAGCAAGGCGGATCAGATCGGCATGCTTGCTACTATCATGAACTGTATCTATGTGTCTGACATCTGCAGATATGTGGGACTTAAGACAGAGGTGTTTACCCCGTTTGTATGTGGTGCATTTACCACACTTTATTCCAAGGATGCTGTAGAAGAGAGCTTCGCAGAAGGAAAGGTTGTATTCTTTGCAGGTGGTACCGGCCATCCGTATTTCTCTACAGATACAGCTACTGTACTTCGTGCTGTTGAGATCGGCGCAGATGCCATTCTTCTTGCCAAGGCTGTTGATGGAATCTATGACAGTGATCCGAAGGTAAATCCGGATGCCAAGAAGTATGATGAGATTTCCATCGATGAAGTAGTTGCAAAGAAGCTGGCAGCTATGGATCTTACCGCTTCCATCATGTGTATGGAGCAGAAGATGCCGATGCTGGTATTCGGTCTTGATGAAAAGGACAGCATCGTCAATACCGTACATGGCAAGTTCTCCGGAACAAAGGTAACCGTGTGATCAAAAGGGAATAATAAAAAAAACCATACAGGGAGATATGTGAAATGGATGAGAGAATTCAGGTATACGAAACAAAAATGGGAAAAACACTGAATGCTTTGGAGAGTGAGCTGACAACCATCAGAGCCGGCCGTGCAAACCCGCATATTCTTGACAAACTTACCGTAGATTATTATGGAGCACCGACTCCGCTCCAGCAGGTTGCAAACATTTCTGTACCGGAGGCACGTATGATCCAGATCCAGCCGTGGGAATCCAGCATGATCAAAGCAATCGAGAAAGCGATCCTTTGCTCTGATCTGGGATTAAACCCGAGCAACGATGGAAAAATGATCCGTCTTGTTTTCCCGGAGCTTACCGAGGAGCGTCGTAAAGAGCTGGTGAAGGACGTTAAGAAAAAAGGCGAGGGTGCCAAGGTTGCAGTAAGAAATATCCGTCGTGATGCCAACGATGCATTTAAGAAACTTGCAAAACAGGATGTTTCTGAGGATGAGATCAAAGAGCTTGAGGATCAGATCCAGAAACTTACAGATAAGTACATCAAGGAAGTTGACAAGGCGATCGAGAACAAGTCTAAAGAGATTCTGACTGTATAATTGTAAGAAATACGAGGATAGAGAGGGCTTCTTTGAAGAAGCTCTCTTTCTGTATGGAGGAGATTTATGAACGTACCAAATCATATCGCGATCATTCTGGACGGAAACGGACGTTGGGCAAAGGAACGAGGAATGCCGAGAACCTACGGACATGTAAAGGGATGCGCCAATCTTGAAAACATTTGTTATGATATCAAAGACCTTGGGGTGAAATATCTTACGGTTTACGCTTTTTCCACAGAAAACTGGAAACGCTCCAGAGAAGAAGTGGAAGCACTGATGAAACTGTTCCGCGGTTATCTTAAGAAATGTATCAAGATTTCCAAGAAAAATAATATGAAGATGAAAGTCATCGGAGATGTTACTGCCTTTGCACCGGATATCCAGCAGAGTGTCCGGGAACTGGAGGAATATTCCAAAGATTTTGACGGTATTTATTTTCAGCTGGCATTAAATTACGGAAGCCGTGATGAGATCCGCCGTGGAATGCAGAAGATGGCACAGGATGTAAAAGACGGAAAAGTTGAGCCGGATGGCATTACAGAAGATACGATTGAGAGCTATCTGGATACTGCAGGTGTACCGGATCCGGATCTTTTGATCCGCACAAGCGGTGAGCAGCGGCTTTCCAATTTCCTGCTTTGGCAGCTTGCCTATTCCGAGTTTTATTTTACACCGGTTGCATGGCCGGATTTCAATAAAGAAGAGCTGATCAAAGCCATCGAGAAATACAATCAGAGAGACAGACGCTACGGTGGCGTCAAGGAGGAGTAGATCATGTTTAAGACAAGACTGATAAGTGGTATCGTCCTTGTCATTATTGCCCTGGCAACTATCATTTCCGGAAGCTGGATCTTATTTTTTACACTTCTGGCTGTTTCACTGATCGGAATGAGAGAGCTTTACAAGGTAATGAAGGTAAGCGATGAGCATGTTACTGTGCTGGAACTTGTAGGATATCTTGGAGCAGTGCTTTATTATATTGCCATGAAAGCTGATTTTGGAAATTACGGAACAATGGCGATCATCATCAGTATGATCCTGATCCTGTTTGTTTATGTATTCGGTTATCCGAAATACCATGCAGAACAGGTGATGGCAGCATTTTTTGGAGTTGTATATGTTGCTGTGATGCTTTCCTTTATCTATCTTACCAGAAGCCTTCCGGACGGAAAATTCCTGGTATGGCTGATATTCCTGTGCTCCTGGGGATGTGACACCTGTGCTTACTGTGTGGGAATGCTTATCGGAAAGCATAAAATGGCGCCGGTTTTAAGCCCGAAGAAATCCATCGAGGGAGCTGTAGGAGGCGTTGCGGGAGCGGCGCTTCTTGGAGTGATTTATGCAGCAGCAACACAGGGAAAAATGGCTGAGTATGCCTTGATCTGCGCAGTTGGAGCTCTGATCTCCATGGTGGGTGATCTGGCTGCATCTGCGATCAAAAGAAACCAGAACATCAAGGACTATGGAAAGCTGATCCCGGGCCATGGAGGAATCCTGGACCGTTTTGACAGTGTGATCATCACAGCCCCTGTTATTTACTATCTTGCAAAAATGATTCTTGGAATTTAGGAGACATTAAAATGAAGAATATTGCAATCTTAGGTTCTACCGGCTCCATCGGGACCCAGACACTGGATGTGGCAAGAAAAAACGAAGACCTTCGGGTTGTTGCAGTCAGTGCAGGCAAAAGTGTGGAGAAGCTGGAAGAGCAGATCCGTGAGTTTCATCCGCTTCTGGCAGCAGTCTGGGATGAAGAAGCAGCCTGGGATCTGAAAACGCGTATTGCGGACACGGATACAAAGGTAGTCAGCGGAATGGAGGGACTTCTGGAGCTTGCGTCCATGCCGGAATCAGAAATTCTTGTCACTGCGATCGTGGGAATGATCGGGATCCGTCCTACCATGGAGGGAATCCGTGCCGGAAAGGACATTGCCCTGGCAAATAAGGAAACCCTTGTCACAGCCGGTCATCTGATCATGCCCATGGCAAAGAAATATGGCGTATCTATCCTTCCGGTAGACAGTGAACACAGCGCTATTTTCCAGGCTATCCACGGAGAAGAAAACAAAGAGATCCACAAGCTTCTGATCACGGCATCCGGTGGTCCCTTCCGCGGACGTACCACAGAAGAGCTGCGAAGGGTCACTGTTGCAGATACTCTGAAGCATCCAAACTGGGTAATGGGACGAAAGATCACCGTAGATTCCGCAACCCTGGTAAACAAAGGGCTGGAAGTTATGGAAGCCAAATGGCTGTTTGACATGGATCTGGATCATATTCAGGTGGTGGTGCAGCCGCAGAGTATCATCCATTCCATGGTGGAGTTTAAGGATGGTGCGATCATGGCACAGCTTGGAACTCCGGATATGAGACTTCCGATCCAGTACGCTCTGTACTATCCGCACAGACGATATCTGGACGGAGACCGCCTTGATTTTACGAAGCTTCATGAGATCACATTTGAGGTTCCGGATATGGAGACATTCCGGGGACTTCCTATGGCGATCCAGGCATCCCGGGAGGGCGGAAGTATGCCGACTGTCTTTAATGCAGCCAATGAGCTTGCAGTAAAGAAATTCCTGGAGGAAAAGATCGGCTTTCTGGATATTTATGAGATTATTGCACAGTCTATGGAAAGACATAAAAAAATCGCACATCCGGATCTGGATGAGATCCTTTCTGTAGAGCAGGATACTTATCAGTGGATCGAAAGCAGGTGGTAAATTGAAATTTGTGATTGCTGTAATTATTTTCAGTGTTGTGATACTGATCCATGAGCTGGGACATTTTCTTCTGGCAAAAAAGAACCATATCGAGGTATTGGAATTTTCTCTTGGTATGGGACCCAGGATCATAAGTACGGTAAAGGGCGGCACACGTTATTCCGTGAAACTGTTTCCTCTTGGAGGTTCCTGCGCCATGGCCGGAGAGGATGCGGAAGATGACAGTCCGGGAACCTTTAATTCGGCTCCTGTGTGGGGCAGGATCGCAGTGGTTGCTGCAGGTCCGATATTTAATTTTCTGCTGGCATTTGTTTTGTCTGTGATCATTGTAGGCTGTATGGGCTATGATCCGGCAACCGTATTAGAAGTAACCCAAAATTCTGCTGCGGAAAAGGCAGGATTGAAAAAGGGTGATGTGATCACGGAATATCAGGGCTATCATATTGATCTGGGGAAAGATCTTTATGTATATTCGTATCTCAACGAACTGAAAGAGGGAGATACCATCCGGCTGAAAGTAAAACGTGATGGAAAGGAACAGGAGATTTCCTATAAACCAGATGTAAATGTGCGGTATCTTCTTGGCTTTAACCGTTCCGATGTAAATTCCATGACAGTGGAATCACTGATCAAGGGAATGCCACTGGAAGAGGCAGGTCTGGAAGCCGGCGATGTGATCACGAAGATCAACGGTGTGGAGGTTCCGGACGGAAATGCATATGAAAAATACATCGAGGAGCATCCGTTATCCAAGGAACCTGTGACGATCACCTATGAGCGTAACGGACTGGAATATGAGGCAGAGATAACACCAAGGGAATACAGAACACCGGTTTCCGGTTTCGGATATAACACATACAGTGAAAAGACTTCCGGCTTTAATGTTCTGAAATATGGTGCTGTGGAAGTGAAATACATGATCCGTACTACGATCTTAAGCCTGAAAGAGCTTGTGACCGGTCACCTTGGAATGAAAGACTTAAGTGGTCCTGTGGGTATTGCGGATGCCATTGGCGACACTTACGAACAGTCCAAGAGTGAGGGAACGCTGATGATCTGGATGAATTTGTTGAATATGGCAGTTCTTCTTTCTGCAAACCTGGGAGTGATGAACCTTCTTCCTCTTCCTGCACTGGATGGAGGAAGGTTGGTATTTCTGGTGGCAGAAGCGATTCGGAGAAAACCGGTAAACCGTCAGGTAGAAGGCATGATCCATTTTGCGGGGTTGATGCTTTTGATGGCGTTGATGGTTATCGTTATGTATAATGATATTCTGAAGATATTCTGATATCTGGCGGAAGAAGGTAAATATCAAGTGTTACTGAGAACGGAGTGAACAATAACTATCAAGTGCTGTATGATCTGTGAGTAGATGATACAGCACTTTTTTTGTGCAGATATTTATTATATAATAAAGGCATCAGAGTAAAGGGGGATATGTAAATTTGAAAAAGGATATTTTAATACTGGCGGCATTGATAGCAGTTGTTATAGCAGTTCCTTTTCTGGCTACAAAGGCAGAAGAGGCAATCCAGATCAAAAATGAGGAATTTAAGGAAAAACAGAACAGGGAATGTTATGAAAAAGCGGAAGAATGCATGGATGCAGGCAAATATGATGAGGCGATAGAGCTGCTGGAAAAACTTCCGGGATATTATGAGGATGTAAAATATATTATCCAATATGCAAAGTTTTGCGATGCTGTTCAGAATGGAGAAGGAATTGAGGAGCTGCATAAGCTTATATGGTATGTTCCAAAGGGAGATGAGTACAGTAGCAAATATATAGAAGAAATGAGGAAGGCCCAGAAAGATACAGAAGAACAATACAAAAAATATATGGCACAGAAGGAAAAAGAAGAGGAAGAAAGAATGCGAAAGGAGGATGAGCCATATAAGGGAATGAAAGAAAAATACATAAACATTACGCTTCTGGGAAGGGCAAAAGAGAAAAGAACAGAACATTACTGGCGGGACACACCGGGAAAAAGAACACAGGACATTCAGTACAGATATATGTGGTATAACAGCAATGGAGCAAAAAAATTCATGGCAGTCTGCAGAAACGGACGGGTCAGCAGTGTAGTGGAATTTGTTTCATCCACAACATCCGGGAAAAAAACTTACCGTGGAAATACCAGCAGGAATAATGACAGAAAAGATATGTACGATGTGCAGGATTATGATGATCCGGAAGATTTTTATTATGATCATGCAGATGAGTTTGATGATATCCAGGATGCGGAAGATTACTGGGAGGAAGCACAGTAGGAGATATGGCATTTTGAGATTCTGTACATATACTAGCAGAGAACCAGTGTGCTTTCAGGCACAAAAAGGAGCCTCTGTTTATGAAAAATCATTCTTATATTTCCATGCAGCAGGATATGCCGGATCAGGGACAGCTGCAGGTGACGGTGCTGGACAGTGCCAGTAACCGTCCGGTGGAAAATGCTACAGTGCGGATCTCGTACACAGGAGTCCCGGATACTGTGATCGAAGAAATCCGTACGGATTCCTCCGGAAAAACGCCCATGCTGGAGCTAGCAGCTCCTCCACTGGAATACAGCATGAAACCGGTGGAGCAGCAGCCTTATGCAGAATATACAGTTCGGATCAGTGCAGAAGGTTTTACACCAAAAGAAGTTGCCGGGACAGAAGTTCTTCCCCATTCCATTGCCAGGCAGGGAGCATCCCTTAGCAGACAGCAGGGTAGTGGAGAGGACTATCAGCGGATCGTCATCGGACCCCATACGCTTTTTGGGGAATATCCTCCCAAAAATCCGGAAGCAGAGATCAAGCCGATAAATGAAACCGGCGAGATCGTATTAAACAAAGTGGTGATCCCGGAGTATATCGTAGTCCACGACGGGCCAATAGGGGATACCTCTGCACAGGATTATTATGTAAGATATAAGGATTATATCAAAAACGTGGCCAGCAGTGAGATCTACGCAACTTGGCCGGAGGACACGATACGTGCCAATGTGTAGGTACATAAAGGCTACCCACACTTACTTTTGCTGGATTTTCGGATAAATATCTAAAGTAAAAGAGATGTCATCGCCATTTTTCCATGTATTTTTTGCGTTTTTAGTATAAACAGCCTTTTCTATCAATTCACGGAGAAATCGATTCTTTGTAGAGGTATCCCACGTCCAGTAATTTGCGAGAAGATCCTCGCACTTGGGAATAAAAGAGGAACGTTGAAACTGAAGTTCCTGTTCATGTTCAATTTCTTGCTTCAGAGAAAGAATTACTGCATCGCAGGCAGACAGCTCGGCAGCAGTAGCACGGGAGCGTTCAAGAAATTCTTCCGTGGAGTAAATTCCCTGTTCAAGAAGATCATACTGCCTTTGTTTCCTTTTCTTTAAAATATCAATTTCTTTTAATTTTCCTTGAATCATTTTTTCTCTTTCAGAAATAGAAAGAGAATACTCCTGATCGGAAACACTGTTATTTAGTCTGTAGCCATCTACAAGCTCCTGGATTCCGTCAAGAAGAGCCTTTTCAACAAGAGGAAGCTTGCTGCTTATATTGCTACAAGAACTGTATGGGCACCGGATCAGATCACCCTGTCTTCCGTTAGGGGATTTACGAGTCATAACATGATCACATTTTCCACAACGAACAATACCGGCAAGAGGGTTACGAAGAACATGCAAAGAGTTAAGCGGCCGTGCAGGATTTTTGTTTACGATATCTTGAGCTTGCTGAAAGAGTTCCCTTGATACAATAGCAGGATGCCTGCCTTTGACAAGAATATAATCCTGAGCGAAAGGACGGGAGATAGTTATTTGCCCATCCTTTATATGCTTTACTGCTTTCCGACTGTTCCATCGTATCATTCCTTCATATACTGGATTTCTGAGAATTGCCTGCACACGAGAAATGGTCCATAGGCCACCATCCATGGTCTTGATTCCGGAATCATTTAATTTACGGCAGATCTTAGCCATTCCAATTCGTTCGCCGGATACTCCATGGACATATAAATTGAATATAAGCTTGACAATCTCTGCCTGGTCAGGAACAGGCTGCAGTGTCCATCCTTTTTCACCAACAAGTTTTACACGGGAATATCCGTAAGGCGGTTTACTGCCACAATATTTCCCCTCTTTTGCAGAAGATTCACGACCCGCAGTGAGACGGCGGCGAATGGTCTTGTATTCACGCCGGGACATAAAAAGTCCGAATTCAAAATACTCTTCGTCGTATTCGTTGTTTGGATCGTAAGTTTTAAGTGGAGTAATGATTAATGTGTTGGAGTACTGGAAAGATCTGGCAACAACACCCTGGTCAATGGTATCACCTCTGGCCAGACGTTCCACTTCAACAACAAGGACGCCATCCCACATACCGGATTCAACTTCACGAAGAAGTTGTTGCATAACAGGCCTTGCAGAAATCGTCTCACCGGAAACGATCTCTTTATAGATTGCCCCTACATTATAGCCACGCTTTTTTGCAAGATCCAACAGGATCCGCTCGTGTCGGGCGAGAGTTTCACCTTCGCCCCTGGCTTCAGCCTCTCGATCGGCACGGGACTTACGCAGGTAGATACATACATTTAAAAGCTCCATAATATCACCTCGGTTTAAAATATGTAAAAATGGGTACAAAAATAACGACCACACAAATGTTCTGATTGTGCAGCCGCTCCGAAGATGATACAATATTTTTGCGAATGAGGTATCTCTTCGGAGATCCACCACCGTCCCGGTATTGGCGTACTGGGGCGGTTTTTTATTTATTTTGATTCAGATTCAATTAAAGATAAAGTTTGTCGATATTCTTTTGCAACGGGAACTTTTGTAAAATTTGCAATGTCATTAAAGTTATCATGAACAACCTTTTCAATCTCATCAAGAGATACATGGAAAAATTCTTTTCGAAGATTTACACGGTTGACGCTTTGTTTTTCAAAGTGTTTATGTAAGAGAGTTTCCAATTCCGGTGCATTTTCAGAAAAAATCATAGCATGTACATCAAATTCAAATGGAACCGAAGCACTGCTGAGCTCCTTTATTCTATCCATGGGTTCGAGACGACGTGTCATTCCAATTTTATAAATATCTTCTCCGAATGAACCAATATTTGAAATAACATACACAAATCCGGCTTTTGCATTCGCTTCTCTGTCCAGTACATTTTTCTTATCGGCCTCTAAATCTCGTAATTTATCTTCAAGTTCTTTGATTTTATCAATGTACAATTGTTTTTCAACATCACTGGAAGTTTTTTGCATATATGCCATAAGTTTTTTTACTTCGTTATTAAATTGATTACAGTCCTTATCAATTTTAGCTTTCTGACGTTCAATTTCACGGCGTACCTTTTCTTCCTCTACCATCTGCTCTTTAATAGCTTTTTGACGTTCTTTTTCTTGCTGTTGCTTTAACTGAAAAGTATATGTTAAATTGAGTTCTTCTAATTTTATCTCAAGTAGCTTAGAATTTAAAACAACGCCATCGATTTCAAAAATCTTATTGAGACTCTCAAAAGATTTTGCTATCTTGGATCGTACAGAATCAATATTTTTAACAGACAAATTTAATAATAAATTTGTACACTCAGCCTGAAAACACCGCAAAATCTGTTTTTTGTTATCATTAGTAGCTTTCCTCGAACTTGAAAATGAAATATCAAAAGCATTGCCGGACTTTATTAATTCTTGTTCTTCATTTTTTAAAATGACAAGCTTACTTTTACAATCTTCCGAGAAAAGTCCATCATATTCAGCAAAATTATAGTGATCTACAAGAACCGCAGCAGTTAACTGGTCAGATTCCTGGGATAAGTTACTTATTTCTTGTTTTAACAGGTCTATTTGTTGAGTGTACTCTGTTTCTTTAAGGGATAACTTATTCCAATTTGCTTTATACTGATTCTCCAAAGAGGATTCTTTTTCGTGGTATTCATCATCTAACTGTTCCTGCTTATCGGAAAAATCTTTCTCCAACTCTATTTGCTTATTGGAAAAATCTTCTTCAAGTTTGTTTGTTTTTGCAACTATTTCATCATATGTACCATATGCAGATAGCAATCTTTTGTTATCTTTCGCTTGAATAATAATTAATGCAATACCAACAACAAGTATTATTAGTCCAGCGATAGGTACCATTACAATGAAAAAGAATGCAATGAAGAAAAGTAATGCAATAAACCATGTTTGTAAGTACCATTTCTTTTTCATTAGTGTATTCTCCCTTTAAAATATAATATGCATAAATAATACGACGTTCCTTACAGAAAATCGCTTATTTGCGTTCTTTATTATAGAATAAAAAAAGGTGTTGCCATAATGACAACACCTTTAAGATGATCCAAGCAACAAGATGGGCGGCGTATCCATCATCTCAGGTACTCTTACGAGTGTGTCGGGGGCCTTTCCGACCTTTGCTACTTGGTTATTACTCTATGCCATCATTATAAGAAAATATTCTCTGTTTGTCAAATTTTTTTAATCGGCCATTTTTAATCCCGTGTTGTAATTTTCCAGAAGTAATGGTATGTAATGTGGCAATATAGAGATAATCTGCTGTTACATCAAGCTTTATGCCTATTTGCACATTTTCACTCATTATTTTCACCAATTCAAAGCTCGTTCCTTTTTCGTTTGGATTCACTCCGATATAGTCGGGGGCTTCAACAATAGAAGATAAAAAGGATAAATACGGAAGACATTCAGGATGTCTTTTTTCAATATGCTTCTGCAAACCTTCTGATTGATAGATAAAATCTTGCTTCAGGGGTATCGGAAGATACTTATTAAATTGAGGATTAAAAGGAGCGGCTATAAATATCTTTGGTTTCATCTTTACTCCTGATATGTAGTTCGATTAATCGTTTGTGGTATCCGGTCATTCTGGAAATCTGATCAACAGTAAATTCTCTGTATTCATCAAAGAATGAATCCGGTAGCAGTAGCTCCATAGCAAATTTGTTTGCTTCGATTTCTTTTTTTGAATTCAATAAAAGCGTTTTATTTCTAATAAAGTAACAGTTCTCTTTCCGGTGCAGGAGAGCATGACCGAGCTCATGAGCCATGACCAGACGTTGTTCGTGTTCCGGAAGATTTCCATTAATGAATATGTAGCGGTGATTTTTCAGGAACATGTAGCATCCTTCGAATTGCAGGTTACAGATCTGGTAGAGAATACCAAGCTGATCGGCAATGGCGAAAGGGTCTGATGTTCCTGTTTTTCTTTTATAGTACGAAACGATCTTCTTGATGTCACGATTCAAGCATCTCACCTACTTCTTATATTTCTTTGGCGTGTATTTTTCTTTGTTGATGATCTTCAATCGCTTCAGGGCAATCTCTAACTCATCCCGGAACAGCTCTGCGGCATCTGGGCTGAGCTCTTCACCGTTGTAACTGGCAGGGCCATCTTCACCGGCAGTGAGTTTCTCCATGATGTTGTCCAGGTCTTTGGCGATGTCACGGTTGTCTTTTGAAGTAAGAACGGATTCAGAACTGCTTTCTTTTCCGTTCAGTAGAAATTCAGATGTTACGTCAAGGAAGTCTGCAATCTTTTGAATTTTGTCAGCACTGGGAGTTATATTTTTGAATTTACTTATATAACTTCTTGCAAATCCAAGTTCTTTTTCCAGTCTGTTTATAGAATATCCCTTTGCTTTGGCGGCTTCCTTTACGTTTTCGTAAAGTCCCATAGTAAGTTCCTCCAAATTTTGCGCAATTTACTATTGACATACGCCATATCTTGTGTATAATAAAATTACAAGTTGCGCAAGATATTGCGAAAGTCAAAGAAAAAAATAGCGTTCTATATTATATTGGTCACGCTTTTAATATAGAATATTTTGCGCAATTTGTCAATGAAAAACGCAATATTTTGCGAAAAAACAAAGGAGGTGCAAAATGCCAATTTATACAAATATAAAGAAAACCTGTAAACAAAAAGGTATTTCGGTAACAAAGCTGGAAGCCGATTTAGGATTTGCGAGAAGTACTATTTATAAATGGGATACACATCAGCCTGGAATAGGGAAACTCAAGAAAGTTTCTGACTACTTAGGAGTAACCATGGAATATCTTTTGGCAGACCAGAAGGAATCAGCATGAGGTCCGCAAGGCTGGATAGGAGGTAAAACGAAAGTGATATTTCAAAGTGTTCGGTTAAACAATGGAAAAATTTTAGATGGAGACAAAATAGGAGAACTTGTGGCAGAGATAGTGAACAAGTTCTCCGAAAATGGTTTGTCTTGTGATGAAGCCAAGATAATTTTGGAAAGGACTAAAGCTGTTTTGGGGGAATTTAGTACTATACAAAAAATTTCTTAGAGATTTTTCTGCAGCGCTTCTTGCAGAGTGTAAGTTCTTAAGTATTTAGGCATGCCAGTGTCTGTAAAAAAGAATAGGAGAGAAACAGTAGAAAGTCAATATCAACAGAAACACAATTTTCATACGATAAAACAGGAGGTGAACCAGATGGCAGTTATCAAAGAAATCAAAAACGGATCCGGAGGAGTAATCCGGATCCACGACGACTACTGCAAGAACAATACTCCGGAAGACAACCAGAAGATCATAGATAACGTATCTCGGATAGTCAATGATTATTACATAAGAAAATCAGTGGGGTAGAGGAGACGAATAAAGATGCAGAAGAACTTAATCATCAGCCTGATTACAGGCCAGCTCGTAGCATTACTTCCACTCTGGGACTGGGGCGATAAGCTCACATTCCTGACAGGAAGTATATGCATAACGATCGTGGCCATGATAGTGATCACATGGCTGGAAGATAGAACCAGAGCAATGAAAAGAGCCCTCACATCGGCAAATGTAAAGGGCTCACGTAATTAAAGACAACTTCAGTATATCAAATTTGGAGAAGAAATCAAGAGGTAAAAGAAAAAAGGCTCAGGTGTTGCACCACCTGAGCCAGGACCATCCGGTCCCTGGAGTAAATTAGTTTACATAAATATAACACCAGGGAGCCGGAAAGTCAAGCATCCGGCGGTTATGTACCGCTATATTTTTAACTTTTTTTTGAGGGGACAAGATCCCCTTGCAGGCTTGATTAAACGTATTAGAGATGAGACGAGGGACACTTTTATGAAGTGTGGGTATATAAGGCAGACCTGGGACTGTGGGAACACCAGAGAAGTAGAAGAAAAACATACAGGAAGATATGGTGCCAGGGGACAGAAACGCCAGAAAAGACGGAAAGCTACCCCGGAAGAAATTGCAAAGCAAAATCAATGGAAAAGGGAAAGGGATGTTCGCAGGCTGATCAAGTGGAATTTCGGAATAGGAGATTACTGGTTCACGCTGACGTACAAGAAAGGCTCACGGCCACCCTGGAAACAGATGCAGAAAGATATGTCAAAATTCATTCGAAAGCTTCGGGACAAGTATAAAAAATATGGATGGGGACTGAAGTATATATACCGGTTAGAAATCGGGAAGAATGGAGGACCCCATGTACATATTTTAATCAATCGGAAGTCAAACGATGAAACAGACACAGGCCTGCTGGTAGAAACACTCTGGGAACATGGCCATGCACAGACAAAAAGGGTGTATGACGTTGATTCTGGAGAACTAGCACAGTACATAACCAAGCCGCTGCAGGATCATGAGCCGGAAGATCTGAAACGGTATCACCCATCCAGGAATCTAATCCGCAAAGATCCAGAAAAAGAAGAGATAAACAGAAGAAGCTTGCTGGACAAGCATGGAAGGCCGCGAGATCCGAAGCCACCAAAAGGCTGGGCGATCGTGCCAAACTCAGTAAAATGCGGAAAAAACAAGATAACAGGATACGCATACCGGCATTACATATTAATCAAAACAGAGAAGAGAAGGGAATAACATGCAGCAAGTAAATGTTTTTATTGAGACAAGCAGCCGGTTTCGCGGAAATGTGGAAAGAAAATGCGGATATGTGCTGTCGACTCAGCTCCGGACAGGGAAAGAGACAAGGGAGCATTTTGGAAGGGTAACTGGAACATATCATCAGGCCATATTGCTTACCATGGTGGATGCACTGGATCACATGACGAGAACCTGTGACGTGTGCTTTTACATAAGCGATCTGTATGTTACAAGTCGCCTGGGAAAGATCACGGAAATGGCCGGATCCGGCTGGTTGGACACAAAAGGAAAGCCGATCGCGAACAGAGAGGAATGGTGCAGACTGTTTAAAGCTATAAATCAGCTTCCTGATCCACACGAAATCACCGCAAAAACAGAGAAACACAGTTATTCCGCATGGCTGCGAGAGGAGATGAAGCATCGTGAATGTGGAAGAATACTGGGGCAAGGGCTGGAGCCTGCGCCCGGAACAGGACATATTAACAATGGAATGTCTGGGTACCATTACTAGATCCGGTATCAAAGATTTCTATCAGTTGCTGATCAACGGGAACAGGTATGTTTCCTGTGACTATGGTACACAGAACGCCACAGTATTCCTTCTGTGGAATAAAGGAACCAACGGGAAATGGTACTGCATCCGGGAGTAAATGGTGTCATTGAGTTTGACGTTACTATGGCTGTGCAGTCCGAAATCAAACAGACTGATCCGGCATAAGGAGGAGTTAGATGGAAAATCTTGGTGGATTAGATGAAGTAAAAGTTAAAGAAAACAAGACAGAAGAGACAGTAGTTTCACTGGAAGAGAAAAAGGCGAAAAGAAAACCTTTCCATTACTGGGAAGTAAACAGCCGCCAGTTCCGTTTGAAACTCAAAGCATCTACAGTTGGGAAACTGGAAAACAAATATCATCAGAATATCATGAATATGCTGGATGATATTCCTCCGCTGTCTGTCATGCTTACGATCATTCAGGCGGCAATGGAACCATGGGAGCATGGAATGACCTATCTGAAGGTTCAGGACTTATATGATTCCTGGACAGAAGAAGGCGGCAACCAGTCAGATCTCTATACAAAAGTCATCCTTCCGACATTATCCGTATCTGGTTTTTTTACTGCGGATCAGGCGGAAGCACTGAACGAAGAGATTCAGAACGTCTGAGTGATTTTATCCAGGAACTGTATGCAGAAGCTCTTGATGCAGGTATTCCGATCGAGACTTTTTGGAATTGTTCGATAGCGGAAAACATTGACCTGATCGAGAGTGCATACAGAAGAATGGAAAGAGAACGAAAAAGCCGAATTTCAGACAACTGTGTACTGGCAGAAGCAATAGCTGCCAATGTTACATTATTGTTTGATGATGGCAAGAAACCGTTCCTGAAGCCGTGGGACTTCTATCCGGAGCTGTTCAAGGAAGAGCAGCAGATCTATGAAAAGGAAGAGGAAGAACGACAGTGGCAGGAATATATGGAACAGCGAAGAGAATATAACGCAGCATTTAACCGCCGGATACAGTCATAATGTGCCGGCGGATTTTTATAGGAGGGAGGTGAGACCATGGGTGATACACTTCATAAAATGGAGGTCAAAATCGAGGGTGATTCTTCTGGCTTGAAAAAAGAGATGGAATCCAGCCGCCAGGAAGTAAAGCGTGGTGTTGAAGCTATTCAGAAAGAAACTGAAAAGATGAAGAATCCTTTCAGAAATCTGGCAAGCAGTAAAACACTGAGTTCAGTACGTGCTTCCATGAAGAAAATTAAAGATTCCTTTGCATCATTTTCACTGAAAGACAAAACAAAAGAATTCCAGATCAAGGCTGGTATTAAGGTACCAACTGAAGAATATAAGAATGTTATTTCTGATATTGATAAGGTACAGGCTAAACTCGACAGATATTATGAACGAAGAGATAAAGCAGAGTATCTTGGAGTTGATAAAGAAAGCAACAGTTGGAGAGGACTGGCATACGACATTGAAGGTGCTGAAAGAAAACTGAAAATGTACCAGACTGACAAGAAGATGATGGAAACTGACGGGACGGATGTACAGCGTCCTGTGTCCTTGAAAAGTCTTATTGGAAAATCTGTAATAAAAGGATTTGGCGGTGCTCTTAAGGGAGTGACCTCAGGTGTTAAATCACTGGCAAGTGGTCTGATTCAGAAAGCTTCTGGAGCATTTGGTGCTCTGATACAGAAGTTTGCTACTGGGATTCCAATTCTGAAAAGAACAAGATCTTCATTTAATGGTCTTGGAACAGCCGGAAAAGGCCTTGGAGGAATACTGAAAACAATCGGCATGACTGCAAAGTTCATGTTTGCAAGCTTTGTGATCCGTGGAGCAATAAACGGAGCAAAAGAAGGCTTCCAGAATCTTGCACAGTATTCAAGTTCAACAAATGCAAGCCTTTCCATGCTGATGTCTTCACTGACTCAGCTGAAGAATTCGCTTGCAACAGCATTTGCTCCGATTCTTGATGTAGTAGCTCCGATTCTGAATCAGTTCCTGCAGATGATCATAAGGGCCGTGAATGCTGTAGGACAGCTCATGGGCGCTCTTACAGGAAAATCTACAATCGTCAGGGCTAAGAAAGTAAACCAGGATTATGCTGCAAGCCTCAATGGTACATCTAAGGGGCTCAAGAACAATGCAAGTAATGCCAACAAAGCTCAGAAAGAAGCTGAGAAGTACAAGCGTACACTGTTAGGCTTTGACCAGATCAATAAGATGGATGATAACTCATCCTCTGACACTGGATCCGGCGGAGGGGCAGATGCTGGAGCTCTGGGCGGTATCGACAACATGTTTGAAACCACTGCAGTACAAAGCAAGTTTAAAGACCTTACTATTTAATCTTCAAAACTGCAACTTTGAAAGTAAAATTACCTGTCGGATTTCCTAAAAAACAAATGGCCCAATTTTGAGTAGCTTCTGTTCCACTTACTCCACGAGTTACAGTATACTGCCACCCCATTCGATCTTCTGACCAGATTGAGATGATCATGTATTCCGTAACATTAATTTGCAAATCGTATGCTTGTTTTTCGGATTTCGCAGTGATGGTTCTTGTTAAAAACTCTATTCCTGGCAGGTTACTATTTAAGCATCAGCATCTTAATGCCTCCCCATATGGTTTCGCTGGCGTTTATCGTCAATGTAGATGTGTCATCACTGTATGTACCCGAAAAAGTCCTGCTTGCCACAAAGTCTGCAATTTTAATAAAATTTACTGTCCGTTTTTCCGATGCAACATCAACAAAGACAATGTACATAAATCCATTATATCGTGAAGTCGCTCCGTACATGAGAAACGATGCATAGGTGTAAGTATTAAGCTTAATATTTACAGAAAATGTTGAAAGATTTCGAATATCAATGAAGACCTTACTATTTTATGTCGTAACGATATGTCCAAGTGCTGTTCATCCGGTAGGCTGCTATTACTTTACCAATTCCAACAACTATCAATCCAGCATCCCGTCCGAATGGAATGTAGATGCAGAATGCCCACGGAGGTATAGTAAGGTTTTCGTTTACTACAATTGCGTTTTCACCAGCACGGAAAAAAGCAATTTCGTTGCCGTCTGGAATCTTGTCGGAGGCGGCACTTGCATAACTGGAAAGACGGTTACTATTTCATAACCGCATTTAGAATTTGTTAAATGTAACGTTTGAAAAACTAGTATCTGCCACAAACGTATATCGATGACCTAAGCTATCAGAAATAAAGCCTTGTGAATATATTCCTGATTTCTGATTATTTCCCTTGTATGTAATGACGTTGACAGCATCTGATAAATCTGTTGGCAAATCTGAAAACAGGTATCCAGTATATCCACTTAGAATTGTAATGCCAGTACCTTGTTTTTCTTGTAAAAACTTTGTAAACGTATAATCGTTGTAGTAGTTTCCCATATCATACGTTGAAACAGCCTTACTATTTTATTGAGCATTAAAATACTTCCACTTACTCCAATTCTCCGTTCCGCCTTTTCGACGAATTGCAATTCTATCTGCCGAAAATGAAAAAGCGATCATTGCATCAAAGTTACTGGAACCCAATTTCATTCGAATGACTGTAACAGCATTGGCACCGCCAAGATCATCAGGAAGATTGGTACTACCTGCCATTGCCGAAAAAATCATTTTTTCAGGAGGATTGTCCAGATCATATATACCGCCAGCTGGCAGGTTACTATTTAATCTCACAGAAAGGAGGTGAGAACAATGAGATTCACAAAAGAAGTCAATATCTATGCACCGGACGCAATCTTAAAACGCTTTAAGGCGAACGAAACGAATTTCTCTGTGCTGCAGGGAAAAATATCATCATTGATCAGTGAAAGTGAGATAACTGAACTGATCAATGGCAGCATAACAATGTACAGCAAGCTGTCGAGTGTGGAGCAGACTGCAGATGGTCTGACTCAGAAGTATACTGACATTAGCAGTAAATATGACACTGTTACAAAACAATATTCTGAACTGGATTCCAAAGTTGCCGAATATAAGAGCAGCGTGGATGGGCTTTCGGCGAACATTTCAGCAGTTAGCACAACTCTGAAGAATGACTATAGCACCACATCAGCCATGAACGCTGCGATAACAGCAAATGTGAGCAGCGTGCTCGCTACAGTATCGGAAACTTACGCTACACAGGACAGAGTTGGGAAACTGGAGACATGGAAAAACCAGGCAGAGCAGAAGATCACAGCGGATGCTATCGTGTCAACGGTCACATCCAGTTCGAGCTGGGGAGATAAAGCAGACAAAGCGACTCTGATCAGTCAGATTAATCAGTCTGCAGAACAGATCAAGATCAGGGGAAGCATCATAGACCTGCAGGGCAACATCAGTATCACGGATATATCTAACGACACTATGGATATTATCAAAAATTATAGCATCACAGCGCTATCAGATGCGAAAAAGTATACAGATGACTGTGATGTACTGGTTCTTAAAGACTCACAGGACTATACACGGACGTATACGCTAGCGGAAATCGGAAAGCTAGAAGCGTCTGGTGGAAACCTTGTGAAAGGATATCGGTTATCAGCGGATAATGTAAAAACGTACTGGAATACAGTCGGGACCGTGAAAACAGGCCAGAATGATCCAGATGGTGGGAAAAATGCGGTAGTGATTACTGCCGATGCAGACAACTGCATTCTTGCTGCAAAGCGGGACACAAACGCTGTACTCAATGCCACCGGACGATATACTATAACATTCTGGGCAAAAGCGTCAAAAGCACAGTCTATAGCATTCTCTTTCAATAAAGTGCGAGAAAGCATAGCGCTGACCACATCGTGGAAAAAGTTTTCATTCGTGAAAGATGTCACGAGCGTGGAAGAGACAGGAAGCCTGATCATGTTTGGCGGCGGGAATACGATTAGCACTGGCGATGGGAACATATACATCTACCGTCCAGATGTTCGGCATGGATATACATCAGAAGATGTTTTTAACCTTCTGACTAATAATGGAAAAATCGAGGGTATGTACATGACCGGTGGCAAGTTGTACTGGAACGGAGCTTGCATCAAGTCCAAGTCTATAACCACAGCTGCACTTGCGGCCGATAGTGTAACCGCGGAAAAAATTAAAGTAGACGATTTGTACTCCCTGAAAGCAAGCATAGCCGGATTCAAAATCTCATCAGATACGATATCACATCAGAGTACTACAAAACCTGCAAGTGGCATCGGACAGACTTATTACGACACATATTTTTCATCCAAGAATAAACGTCTTACTTTTCGAAAGGGCCCTGGAACATCTGACTATATGACATTTGGTATAAATGGTCTGAGGACTAGTGTTTGGAAATGCTTAGATCTGATATCAGACGCAGCAGTAGTTGATGATAGCACAGATTTTCACGACGGAGCTCATCACTCTCTGGGATGCACAAACATTTACGGAGATTTATACGTAGCAGAAAGTTTTCGAACAGCCGGAACTAAACAGGCAGTTCGCCAAACGGAGAACTACGGAGAAAAAGGAGTCTACTGTTACGAAACCCCGACACCGTACTTTGGAGATATCGGATCCGGAGAGATATCAGAAGATGGAAAATGTTATATTGACATCGAAGATATCCTGAAAGAGATGATCAACACAGGAATACAGTACTATGTTTTTTTACAGAAGCGCGGAGAAGGAGATCTGTATGTTTCGGAATGCCGTCAGGATTATTTTTTAGTAACCGGTACACCTGGTCTTAGATTTTTTTGGGAATTGAAAGCAAAACAGAAAGGCTATGAGTACAACCGGTATGAAGGCGAGGATAGAATGGTAGGATTTAAACAGATAGCATATGACGATGAGTACCTGAACGATATAGAAAAACTCATCGAGGAAAGAGAGGGAATATGAAAGTATTAACAAGCTTTATAGCGCTGAATACAGGAGAGGGAGAAAGAATCTCTTTTACCTATTCGGAAGTAGCTGAAGACGGAACAATCATCAGTCAGAACAACAAGAAAAACTTCCTGGTACTCAATAAAGAGCTGAAAAATCATATCAGTGAAATCAAAAAGTACATCGAAGATACACACCTGACAGAATAGGAGATGAGAATATGAAAATCAGAGCAGAGCCGGAAGGCTCTTATTTTTATACTTAAAATTGCGCCGGCGCAATACCGGAGAAAGGGAAAATAATGAAAGAAAATCACATCAAAGCAATTTTTACAGCTATCTTTGCACTGATCAGTTCCGTACTGGGGGTACTGACAGTGCCGGTCCTCCTTATGGTGGCCTGCAATGTTCTCGACTATGCCACAGGTCTTATGGCATCTACATACAGAGCTGAGGATATCAATTCATACAAAAGCATTCGTGGAATCATGAAAAAAGTGAGCATGTGGCTCCTGGTGATTGTAGGAGCAATCATTGATCAGCTTCTTTTATATGCTTCCCAGACTGCAGGCATCACTTTACCATTTACATTCCTGGTGGCCTGCATTGTGGCAATCTGGATTATTTGCAACGAGATCATTAGTATCCTGGAGAATATCAAAGATATGGGAGTAACAATTCCAACATTTCTGATTCCGCTTGTAACACATGTAAAGTCTCAGGTGGAAGATAAAGTTAATATCAATCCAGAAAACGAAGATTCAGAGGGCGAGTGATCGTCCTCTTAGGAGGAAGAACATGTTAAAGATCATGGGAAAATCACAGGCCAGCATTGACCAGATGAGGGCCTACATTAAAAAAGTAAATCCGCAGGTGTCCGATTCGGTCACAAAGATGATTCCGTTATATATCACAGAAGGAGCTGCAGAAGGAGTTCGCGGAGATATTGCCTTCGCTCAGAGCTGCCTGGAGACAGGAAACTTCACATTTGCAGGTTCAGCAGTAACTTTCGAACAGAATAACCTCTGCGGTCTTGGTGTAACTAAAACCGGTATGAAGGGCAACAGCTTCAGAACACCGGCAGAAGGCATCCGTGCACAGATCCAGCACCTGCAGGCCTACGCATCCACAGACCGACTGAAGAACCGTTGCGTGGATCCGCGCTATACATACGTCAACAGAGGCTGTGCGCCTTATGTGGAGTGGCTCGGGATCCAGGAAAATCCCAAAGGGCAGGGCTGGGCAGCTGGCCGAAATTACGGTCAGAAAATCATCAGCATTTTGAATAGCGTATTATCTATCAAGACATCAAAAACAGAAAAGGAGAGTAATACCATGAATATCAACACAAGCCTTATCAGTAACAACAATAGCTATGCAGGTCAGAAACCGGCATATATCGTAATTCACAACACGGATAACTATGCCAAGGGTGCAAATGCGAAAGCGCATGCAAAAGCACAGCATGATGGCAACTTTAAGGGATATTCCGCACATGTATATGTGGATGATACAGAAGCGTATCAGGCGCTTCCGTACAACCGTGGAGCATGGCACGTAGGCGTCAACTACGGTGGCCGGCTGTTCGGTACTGTCAACAACAGAAATTCAGTAGGAATCGAAATGTGCGTCCAGGCCGGCTATAATTATGAGAAAGCTTTCCAGAATACAGTCCAGGTATGCAAACAGCTTATGAAACAGCTGGGAATCCCGGCAGACAGAGTTGTGCAGCATTATGATGTATGTGCAAAGAACTGCCCGTCAGCGATCCGTGCAAAAGGTGACTGGAACCGGTTCAAGCAGCTGATCGGAGCTGAGACCACCACGCCAACGGTATATAAGTATTATCGCACAAGAAAGTCCTGGGCTGACAGCAAGAGCCAGATTGGAGCATACAAGAGCCTTGAGAATGCAAAGAAAGAGTGGAAACAGGGCTACACCATCTATGATTGGAACGGAAAAGCAGTGTATCCTGTACAGACTTCAGAAAAGGCAGTAGTTCTGACAGGAAAATTTGAGACCCAGCTTCCGATCATCCGGAAAGGGAATTCCGGCGTTGCAGTTTCCGTGCTACAGTCTGTACTTGGTGTTACTGTGGATGGCCATTTCGGAGACGATACAGAAGCATCTCTGAAAGTTTTCCAGAAAAACACAGGCGTAAAGGTAAGTGGAACCTGCGGTATTGATTCCTGGAAAAGGGTGATCGAACACATGAAAGCCAACACTCATAATTGAGAAAAACATTTGCATCTTTAAGGAAAATATTGTAATCGACAAAATAATAGAAAAACTTCTATACATTTTTGCGGGAATCAGTTATAATAAAAGAAATTGTGGGTTGTAAGACCGGCAATGCAGAGGAATGTTATTGAGGAAATTACCAGTAACAGATAAATTCAGGAGGCTTTACGAATGGCGGTAAAGAATACAGCACAGGTTGTTATCGATGGAAAGATCATTACTCTGGGCGGGTATGAGTCCGAGGAATATTTTCAGAAAGTTGCAGCCTATATGAATAATAAGATCAGTGAGCTGAGTCAGATGCCGGGATACTCCAGACAGGCCATGGAGACCAAGCATACACTGCTCAGTCTGAATATTACAGATGATTATTTTAAGGCAAAGAAGCAGGCGGAGATTTTTGAACAGGATCTGCAGCAGAAAGACCAGGAGATGTATGATCTGAAACATGAACTGATCTCTTTGAAAATGCAGATTGAAGAGGCGAAGAAGGCAGAACAGGAAGCTCAGGAACAGAAGAATCTTCTGGACGGTAAGGTGAAGGAGCTGGAGAAAGAACTTGATGAACTGCTTAAATAAGGAGGGGGGATTGCTTCGGTAATCCTCTTTTGTTTTATGGTCATCGGATTGATTAACAGATGGGAGATGAGGGAATACTTTGAAAAATATGATAACAGAACTGCTCTCGCCGGCAGGTTCTTATGAAAGCTTTGAGGCAGCTATTGGTGCCGGGGCTGATGCGGTATATGTAGGGGGACCGGCTTTTGGAGCAAGAGCTTATGCGCAGAACTTCACCCAGGAAGAGCTGATCACTGCCATTGAGACCGCACATATCCATAACCGTAAATTATATCTTACTGTGAATACACTTTTGAAGAACCGTGAACTGGATGATCAGCTGTTTGAATATCTGCTTCCATATTATGAGGCAGGGCTGGATGCGGTGATCGTACAGGATCTGGGAGTATTTTCTTTTATACGCCGGAATTTTCCGGATCTGGATATTCATGCAAGCACACAGATGACAGTAACCGGACCGGAGGGAATGCGGTTTCTGGAGGAAAAGGGAGCAACTCGTGTGGTTCCGGCCAGAGAGCTTTCCCTGGAAGAGATATCTGCCATGCATAAGGCAAGTCCTCTGGAAATAGAGACTTTTATCCATGGAGCTCTCTGTTACAGCTATTCCGGCCAGTGTCTGATGAGCAGTATTTTCGGTGGAAGAAGCGGAAACCGTGGCCGCTGTGCACAGCCATGCAGGCTTCCTTACAGTGTAACCATGGATCACAGAAAATATAAAGGAGACAAGGATTTTTGTGCATTAAGCCTGAAAGATATCTGCACTTTGGATATTCTTCCGGATATCCTGGGGGCGGGTGTTATGTCTCTGAAGATCGAAGGGCGTATGAAACAGCCGGCGTACACAGCGGGCGTCACGGCAGTATATCGAAAATATCTGGATATGTATTTAAGTGGAAAAGAATATCACGTTCAGGAAAAAGACCGGAAGTATCTTCTTGAGCTTTTCAGTCGGGGAGGATCCTGCAAAGGATACTATGATATGTATCGCGGGCCGGAAATGATGGCTTTTGCCAATGAAAAAAAATCCGGTAATATCCAGCCGGAGATCAGAAAAATAAAAGAAAAAATTCATGGGAATTTAATACTTTCTCCTGAAAGTCCTGTTATACTGGAAATAACCTGCAAGGGCCAGACAGTAACTGCTATGGGCGGTGAGGTACAGTTTGCTAAAAATCAGCCAATGGAAGAACAGAGGATCCGTCAGCAGATGGAGAAACTGGGAAATACAGATTTTCAGTGGGAGGATCTGAACATTGAAATAAATGGAAGGATTTTTGTTCCGGTTAAAGTTCTCAATGAAGTACGAAGAGATGCTCTGAGTCAGCTGCGGGAAGCACTGATCGGATGTCAGAAGAGAGCACAGGTTACGAAGCAGCCGACGAAATCTAAGGATCAGGCTGCCTGTCACAGAAGGGTAACAGACAGCCTGCCTGTGTATGTATCCTGTGAACGTTCGGATACTGCGGAAGTACTTTTGAACGAACCGGGGATTACAGGTTTTTATTTTCCTTTTGATACTATGGAAAAATATTTTTCACCGGAACTTGCTGCAAGCAGTGAATTATATCTTTCTACTCCACATATCCATCGCGGAGAAATCCCCGAAAAGTGGCTTCGATCAGCTCAAAAATGGTTGGAGCAGGGTATGAAGGGTTTTCTGGTAAGAAACCTGGAATCTTACGCCGTACTGAAAAAAATGGGATATGGCGGAAAATGTATCCTGGATGCATCCATGTATACCTGGAATGATCAGAGTGTTGATTTCTGGCGAGAAGAGGGAGTTCTTCGAAATACAGTCCCCCTTGAGTTGAATGAGGGTGAACTGAAACACAGAGATAATACTTCTTCGGAGCTGCTTTTATATGGTTATATCCCACTGATGCTTTCCGCGCAGTGTGTAAGGAAGAATCTTTTCGGATGTACAGGAAAATATGAGACGGCTTATCTGAAAGACCGCTATAACAGTGAATTTCCGGTAAAATGCAGTTGTGATCCATGGGGAAAAAACATCTCCGAAAAAGCAAAATACTGTTATAATATCATTTATAATAGCATTCCTTACGGACTTCCGGGTGAAAAAGATCAGGTAAAAAAACTGAACCTTCACTCTTTGCGACTGGCATTTACGATCGAAGAGCCAGAGAAAGCAAAAGCGATCCTGAAAGAATTCCGGACGGTTTATCAGGAAAACGGAAAACCTTCCGGACGCAGGTATACAAAAGGCCATTTTAAAAGAGGAGCCGAGTAAAAGTGTATGATTAATGTAATTACAGAATTATCTAAGTATGTGATCCTCACATTGATGATCGTCTATACCTTTCATTGTTTTTATATGGTGTGGCGGCAGGATGAGGAAGAAAAGAGAGAACTGCTCCATCAGCAGCTGACCATGATCTTTTTTATTGATTTTACAGCATTTCTTGTGATCTATTTAAAAAGCATGGATTTCAGGGTCATCCTGTTCTATATCGAAATGATGATCTTTTTTGCAGCGATCCAGATCCTTTATCGAATTATTTATCAGAATGCATCGCTGCTTCTTTTAAATAATATGTGTATGCTCCTGAGCGTAGGATTTATCATGCTCTGCCGGCTTTCACTTCCGTCTGCAACTAAGCAGCTTCTGATCGTGGCCGCAGGTAGTGCAGTATCACTGGTGATACCGGTAATGATACGAAAAATGAAATTTTTAAAGGATCTTACATGGGCTTATGCCGGAATTGGTATTGTACTTCTGGCGGCAGTTCTTGTTCTGGCAAGCACAAGCTACGGTGCAAAGCTTTCTCTTATGGGAATCCAGCCTTCCGAGGTGATCAAGATAACCTTTGTATTTTTTATGGCTTCACTTCTGTGTACCAAGGTGGATTTTCGCAAAGTAGTACTGGCTACGATCGTTGCAGTGATCCATGTAGGGATCCTGGTTCTTTCCAGGGATCTGGGTAGTGCAGTGATCTTTTTTGTCACCTACCTTGTACTGATCTATGTGGCAACCAGAAATCCGAGCTATTTATTTCTGGGACTTGGCGGAGGATGCGTTGGTTCGGTGATCGCATATCATCTTTTTGGACATGTCCGTCAGCGAGTCAGTGCCTGGAAGGATCCGATGGCTGTCTATCAAAATGAAGGTTATCAGATCGTGCAGTCTCTGTTTGCGATCGGAACCGGAGGCTGGTTTGGAATGGGACTTTGTCAGGGCTCTCCGGAGAAGATCCCGGTCGTAAAAAATGATTTTATCTTCAGTGCTATTTGCGAGGAACTGGGGGGTATTTTTGCCATTTGCCTGATTCTTGTATGCACAAGCTTTTTTCTGATGATCGTTACTATTGCACTAAAGATCAGGAATCCGTTTTATAAACTGATCGCACTGGGGCTCGGAACTGAATATGCTTTTCAGGTATTTCTGACCATTGGCGGTGCAACCAAGTTTATTCCAATGACAGGAGTTACACTTCCGCTAGTGAGTTACGGAGGCAGTTCTGTCATGTGTACCATCCTGATGCTTGCGATCATTCAGGGACTGTATATTCTGAGGGAAGATGAGGACGAACAAATTGAAACGCAGCGAAAAGAAACGATTGAAAGAAGAGGAAAGAGAGCAACGCCTGAGAGAAAGAGAAATCGCCAGACTCCGTAGAAAAAAGAACCGGCCTTTAACTTTTGTATCGGCCTTCTTTATATTGATCTTTGTCAGTCTGATCGGATATCTGGTCTATTTTGACGCCATAAAAAGTGAAGATTTTATCAACAGCCCGTACAACACCCGTCAGGATACATTTTCGGACCGGGTAGTACGTGGAAGTATCCAGTCTTCGGATGGTGAGGTCCTGGCACAGACCAATGTGTATGAAGATGGAACAGAAGAGAGAACGTATCCGTTTTCCAATATTTTTGCACATGCAGTAGGATATGATACCAATGGTAAGAGCGGTTTGGAATCGGAAGCAAATTTCCAGCTTCTCACCTCCCATTCATTTTTTCTGGAACAGATGAAAAATGAATTCCTGGGAAAAAAGAATCAGGGTGATACCGTGATCTCCAGTCTGAATGCAGATCTTCAGACAACAGCATACAATTCTCTGGGAGACCGCAGAGGAGCGGTAGTTGTACTGGAGCCATCCACCGGACGTATCCTGGCTATGGTGAGCAAACCGGATTTTGATCCGAACACGATCGCACAGAACTGGGATACCCTTGTTAATGATGAAAGTAACAGTAGCCTTTTAAACCGTGCAACCAATGGAGCTTATCCTCCGGGATCAACATTTAAGATCGTCACGGCATTGGATTATTTCAGACAAAAGGGATCACTGGAGGGATATTCCTATCTGTGTCAGGGAAGTATCACAGTGGATGACCACACGATCCAGTGTTACAATGGGGCAGTACATGGACAGGAGGATTTTTATTCCGCATTTGCACATTCCTGTAACTGTGCATTTGCAGATATGGGACTTGGTCTGGGAGGAGATACTCTGAAAAGTACTGCAGAGGATCTGCTCTTTAATAGGGCGCTTCCGCTGAATTCCTATAAAACCAGTCGCTTTACCCTTGATAAAGATTCTCCGAATGCACTTGTGATGCAGACCTCGATCGGCCAGGGTAACACTCTTGTTTCTCCGATGCATATGGCATTGATCACAAGTGCCATCGCCAATGATGGTGTACTGATGAAGCCAACTATGATCGATAAGATCGTGAATAATTCCGGTGATACGGTCAGGGAAACAGAAAAAACAGAATACAAACGTCTGATGACAAGAAATGAAGCCAATATCCTTGGAAAACTAATGAAAAATGTAGTTGAAAACGGTACGGCTTCCGCATTGAATGGACGAGGATATACTGTTGCCGGAAAGACCGGTTCTGCGGAGTTTGATGAAAATGGCTCCAGTCATTCCTGGTTTGTGGGTTATTCTAATGTAGATGATCCAGATATCGCCATTGCAGTGATCGTGGAAAACGGCGGAACCGGAAGTGAAGCGGCAGTTCCCATTGCGGCCGATGTTTTTGATGCATATTATTTCGATTAAATTGAGAACAGTATCTGCTTCTTGCCCCTTGCCTATAAGGTGAAAAAGAGGTATACTATAGCCAGTGCAAAAGACACACGCATTACAGGAGGATTGCAATATGATAGAAGCAACAAGCTGTGGCGGTGTGGTAATTCATCGGGGTAAGATCCTGGCATTGTATAAATCCTACAGGAACCGTTATGAAGGATGGGTGCTTCCCAAAGGAACTGTAGAAAAAGGAGAGACTTTTGAACAGACTGCTTTACGTGAAGTAATGGAAGAAGCAGGTGTTCGGGCCTCTATCGTGAAATATATCGGTAAGAGCCAGTATAATTTCACCGTTCCGGAGGATGTGGTAATGAAAGAGGTACACTGGTATCTCATGATAGCTGATAATTATCATAGCAAACCCCAGCGAGAGGAATATTTTGTAGATTCCGGATACTATAAGTTTCATGAGATCTATCATCTTCTCCGTTTTTCCAACGAGAAGCATATCGTGGAACAGGCCTATCAGGAGTATCTGGAAATGCGAAGTGAGGGCGTCTGGGCGAAACAGCAGAAGTATTTTTAACAACAGGACAGGGCTGTGTACTTACGCAGCCCTGTTTGGCATTATAGACGGAGGTGATGGCAGATTGCTGAAATGGATGAAAAACTATTACATAGGAAATGATGTAAAAAATCCTACTAGAATAAGAGCCAGGATCACTGCTGGCAAATTCGTGCCGGATATCTACGTTGTTACTTTGTCTGATAATCCCGGAAATATTTTGGAAATTCTTCCCGCAGGCATGCTTGTACAGCGAAGCGCCAGAGCTACCTGTCCTTTGATCGTTGGAATGGCCAGAGGAAAATCCGGTGCTATACAGATGGTACAGGATATGATCGAACAGGTTTATACCGAAACTGGAAATTTTAAAATAAAAGAATATCTGAAAAACAGGTGAACCAATGCTGCATATATTATGGCTGATAATAAAATGGATATTGATCCTTCTGGGCATTCTGATCGGGCTGATCTTTCTGATCCTGCTGCTTCTTTTATTTTGTCCAATCAGATACAGAGGAAATTTAAAAAAAGACCGTACGGATAGTCTTCGGGAAATACATGCTACCGGTGAAGTGAGCTGGCTGCTTCATATAATATCTGCACAGGTATTCTGGGAGCAGGGCGTTCTGAAAACAAAAATATGTTTTTTAGGGATTCCGTTGGAAAAATTTAAAAATCTGTTTCGTAAAAAAAAGAAACCAAGAGCTCTTTCCAACTCCGGAAACCAAAATGCAAAAAAACAGACAGAGGCTTCTGGAAGTCATGAAAAGACATCAAAAAGCGAACAGCAGAACGATGCAGCAGAGTTACAAATGTCTGAGCCTCAGGAAGATACTGTTAAAGATATAAATGAAATTTCGGAAAATGTAATAATGGAGCCGATATCGATTTCCGAAGAAATATCGGAAGAATCGGAAGATGAAAAGAAGCTTCGGACAAAGATTGCAGATTTAATTTTGAATATAGTGGGAAGAATAAAAACTGCAGTTGGAAATCTGATCCGAATCGTACAGAATTTTCTTGGAATCCCCAAAAGGATTCTGAAAAAAATGCAAAGTCTTGCATTAACAATCCGAAATTTCTGTGATAAGATAAACTGGTGGAAGGAATTTTTAGACCATCCCCGAACCAGAGAGGCTCTTTCCTTTCTGTGGAAAAATGCAAAAAAAATGATTTATCATGTGCTTCCGACAAGGATCACCGGAAAGATCACATTTGGCAATGAAGATCCGGCAGTTACAGGTATGGTATTGGCTGTATTAGGAATGACAATTCCTTTTCATAAAAACAAGATCGAAGCAGCGCCCCTTTTTGATGATGAAAATGTTCTTGAGGGAGAGATCATGTTAAAAGGAAGGATTTATGGAATTGTAGTTCTCAAAACAGCAGCAGAGCTTTATTTCAATAAAAATATAAAATACGTCATCCACCGATGGAGACATAAGGAGGTAAAACATGGAGAAAGAGAATAATTTCAAAGATACCGTGAATTCATTATTTAAAGGAATGGATGGCTTTGTATCGGCCAAAACAGTGGTTGGCGATGCCATTCATGTAGGTGATACCATTATCCTTCCTCTGGTCGATGTATCCTTCGGCGTGGGAGCCGGAGCTTTTGAAGGGGATAAGAAGAACAATGGCGGCGGAGGTCTTGCCGGAAAGATGTCTCCCTGTGCAGTACTTGTGATCCAGAATGGAAGCACCAAACTTGTAAACGTAAAAAATCAGGATGGCCTTACCAAGGTTCTGGATATGGTGCCGGATTTTGTGAACCGTTTTGCACCAGGTGCAGGCAATGCCGAGGATACAGACGGGAAAGAAGAGTAGTATTCCATTTAGATTTCATGCATATACTGTAATAAAAAACAGGAAATGAGCAGACAGGAGTGGGAAAGCTAACTGGTTTTATGCTGTTTTTTATTGGTGTGGGCATGGTTCTTGGTATCCTTATTACAGAGAATTTTATTGTGATCGCAATGGCAGTCATATGTCTGCTATGCGGATATCATATGTTTTGCAGATAAGCGGGAAGTGTGCACCTGGCATACTTCCCGCTTGTAATTTATCTGTCTTAAAGATAAAAAAACAGCCCCCGCATTCTACGGGGGCATACGATATTACTTACGCTCTTTCAACTTTTCCGGATCTTAAACAAGAAGTACATACATACATTTTCTTTGCTCCGCCGGCAGTTGTTTTTACTCTGACGGATTTAACGTTAGATTTCCACATTTTGTTGGATCTTCTATGGGAATGACTCACATTGTTTCCGAAATGAGCTCCTTTATCGCAGATTGCACATTTAGCCATGAATAGCACCTCCTTTTATCAACAGTCACCATTTTAACAGATGAATTGCTCTTTTGCAAGCAAAAAAAGGAAATTTATCAAAAATTCTGCAAAGAGTTTTAAGGAAAGTATTCCATACCTCCGGGAACAGGGCGGATCATGGTGGAATTAAGCGTTGTGTTCTTACAAGAAAAGCAGTAGCACAGAAAAAGATAAGCCGGAGAGAAGAGCTGATCGGGGTGTAAGGACAGTGTAGTATAAGCACAATGAGTCAGAGATCACGGATAATATTGTGACTTCCGGCTTTTTTGCGTATTGTCGGAAGAATTATAAATGGTATAATGTTTGTAAATGAAATAAAAGAATGTCGCCTGTTATGCGACTTTCAAATGAAAAAAGTGTGTTATTCTGAGATCAAACAAGAGGCTAATAGAGTCAGGAGGGTGAGATTATGAGTAAAAAAGGATATAGCAGACCAGGGTTATTTGGATCCATAAATCATTATGATGCAAACGGAAAAAAAGTAGGCGAGAGCCGACCGGGATTCTTTGGTGGTATGAACGATTATGATACAAATGGAAAGAAAATCGGACATAGTTCGCCTTCCTTTTTTGGTGGCATGAATCATTATGATAATAACGGGCACAAAATAGGTGAGAGTCGTCCAGGATTCTTTGGCGGTTTGAACCATTATGATGATAAGGGGCATAGCAATCCAGGATTTTTAGGTGGATTCAATCATTACGATGATTAAGAATTATAAAAGGCGGTACAGATTATGGCAGATCAGAAGCTGATTGATGAGGTAGGAAAATATATAGATAAGTATTATGAGCCGGTAAAGGACGATATCAAAATGGATAAAGAAATGAAATCCATTTTTGATAAAATTACAAAATTCCGGAAAAAGAGAGCCGAAGAAAAGGCTTTACAGGAAGAGCCGGTAAAAGAAAGCAGTTTTTCAGAAGAAGCATTACCAGAAGAATTTGATGTTTCAACAATGCAGAAGACAAAAATACAAAAAGGTATGTCTTCTACGATGTCGGTAAACAGAAATATTGATAATCTGATGAATCAGCTGGAGGAAACATTTTCACAGAGATTACTCCGAATGATCGATGAGCGTGGTATGACTGATTCAGAAGCATATACAAAGGCATATGTGGATCGTCGACATTTTTCAAAAATCCGGAAAGATGTCAATTATGTTCCAAATAAAAAAACGGTACTGGCTTTTACGATTGCCTTGGAATTATCACTGGATGAAGCAAAGGATTTACTGGCAAGTGCCGGTTTCGCATTATCCAGAAGCTCAAAAACAGATATTATCGTAGCATATTTTTTGCAGAATAAGATTTATGATATGTTTGAGATCAATGATGTACTGGATGCGTATGGACAACCAGTGTTTTGAACGAATATCGCTTATTTAAAATATTTTGGTGCAATGTCACCTGACAGGCGACCAACCCAGTTGGTTCTGTAGATAAAATGTGATTAACAACAAATATCAGAGGAGGAAATCCCGCAAGGGGATACCACAATGGCTTGAAGAACAAGCTAGTAAGGAGGAAATCACATGAATACAGAATTAACTGAGTTGGTTTTTATTTTGGACAGAAGTGGATCGATGGGTGGCTTGGAAAGTGATGCGATCAGTGGCTTTAATGGCATGATTGCAAAACAAAAGGCACAGGGAAAGAAAGTGAATGTGACTACTATTTTATTTGATGATGAAGTAGATATCATCCATGACAGATTTCCGGTGGAGATCATTGAACCACTTACGGAAAAAGAATACTTTGTGCGTGGCTGTACCGCTTTATTAGATGCAGTTGGAATAGCGATTGAAAAAATGGAAAATGTACAGAAACATCTTCCGGAGGCTCACAGGGCAGGAAAGATCATATTTGTTATTACTACAGATGGATTAGAAAATTCCAGTGAGCATTTTACACAGGAACAGATCAGGAGAAAGATAGAAGCAAAAAAAGAGTGCGGATGGGAGTTCCTGTTTCTGGGTGCCAATATTGATGCAGGAAGAGAGGCTGAGAAGATAGGGATTGCCAGAAACAGATCTGTAACATATGAAAATGATTCCAAGGGCGTTGAATTAAATTTTAAAGCTGTAGGAGGAGCAATTTCAAAAGCTGTTGAAAGTGACGCAATGATGGATTTTATGGACGATCATTGGGCGGATGAGATTCAGGCATATAAAGAAGGAAAAAAATAGACTGGAAAAACTACTGGAAATGGTAGAGACGGAATTGAAAATGAAAAATTTGGAGGAAAAAGATTATGGCTATGACAACATGCCCAAATTGCGGCGAGCAAATATCAGATAAGGCGAAGAAATGTGTGCATTGTGGAACCGTGTTGGTCCCAGAAGAAAAGAAATACTGTTCGGACTGCGGAGCGGAACTGGAAGAAGGAATGGATATATGTCCGAAATGCGGTTGCCCAATAGAAAACATTATTGAGACAGAAAAAACTCCACAGCAGGTAGAAGTCACCGGTGTGAAGATAACCAAAAAGTCAAAGAAAATAATTGTGATTGCAACGATAGCAGTTCTTGCTGCGGCAATCATCACAGCCATTGGAGTACAGACACATAAGAAGAATGTGGCAGCGAAGGCAGTGGCAGAGGCCCAGAAACAAAGCGAGGAATATGGGACAAATTTGAATATGGCAGCATATTCCATGCTTTCAGGAGCCAGTGATGCGGAAACTTGCGGTAATCTGATCAAGCAGGTATGGTACAACGCAATTTATAAAGAAAGTGATAGCACGACAAATAAATATACAAAACCGGATGGATACTTTGTATCTGACTTTAATGATGCCCTGCAAAATCTCTTTTCAGATAGCAGTTTCAGTGGACAAATAGCGGATATCAATAGCAATAAAGATACTGTAAACTCCCTGATGAAGAAATTAAAGAATCCACCAGAAGAGTATAAAGATGCTTATGAATCCCTTTCAAAGTTGTATGATGCCTATATATCACTGACAAATCTGGTTACGGATCCAACAGGAAGTCTGCAGACCTATTCCCAGAATTTCAATGATGCAGACAATGAGACACTGAACTGCTATAACGCACTGAAAATGTATTTGGAAGAATAGGAACAAATCTTATGTGCTATCATTAGATTTTTCAAATGAATCTTTCGCAAAGTCGAAGCTATCATTTGCACTTATCGTTGAAGAAAAACATACAGTATGATACAATAATAAAGATTGAGAGTATAAGGACGAAAAGAAATAATATACTTTCAAAATACAGAAAAACCATAAGTTTTGCATAACAAAGAGGGAATACATATGGCAGTATCATACAATGGATTGTGGAAGCTATTAATCGATAAAAAAATGAAGAAAGTGGATATGATGAACCAGGTGGGAATCAGCAGCAGCACCGTGGCAAAAATGACCAATGACGAGCTGGTTTCCATGAAGGTTCTGGAAAAGATCTGCGAGAAGTTAGATTGTGATTTCGGAGATATTGTCCATTATGAACGCAAGCCGCAAAGCGGCTGCGTTCATGAGCAAGTAGCGAAAGCGGATTGCGAATGTCCGCTGTGCCAGGAAACAAAGGATGGTGGACAGTAATGGACTACAGTGCAGGACTTACATCAAAATTATTCTGGTTGCAAGAATCCAGAAAAACAGCAGCTTATATTCTGGAAGGACTTAGCAAGGCAGACATCCGCAAGATTGCCTGGGAGGAAAATATCTATCAGGTGAAAGCAGAATATCGAGCTTATGAGGTGTTGAATGGAACGTACCGAAGGGTATCAGCCTTACCAGAAGCAGTATTACAGGCATTTATCACTTGTGATGTAGAAACCGCAAAGATTCTGAATCTGATTGCAATTCTGATGGATAGCAGATTATTTTTTGAGTTTTTACATGAAGTATACGACGAAAAGATTCGATTAGGAGAAAAAGAGATCACAGACCGGGATCTGAATGTCTTTTTTGCAGATAAGGCAATGCAGAGCGATGTGGTTGCCAGCTGGACGGATACTGCAGTACGGAAGTTAAAACAGTGCTTTACCAGAATGATGTTTGAGGCAGGATTGCTGGAAAGCAGTGCAAAACCAAGAACAATCAAGCCAATTCATATTGATTACCGGACAGAAGAATTACTGACTGCAAATGGGATTGGAGAATACTTGAAGGCAGTGAAGGGAGTCTAAGGATGGCAAGATTAAATTTGGAAGAAAGACTGAACCGGATTGAGGATAAGATTTCTGAAAAGTCTTTCCGTGAAAATAAAGGACTTGGAAATGAAGTCGGATATTATGTGTTTGATTACGATCCGAGAGCTGAACTGGAAGTGCGCAATCATATCGCATACTTAAAAGACAGAATCAATAATGGCAATAAAGATTTTAAAATCATAGAATTTGACCTGTTTCACACGATGATTCAGGTATTGGAGGAAGAAGGATATCTGGAAGCCTTCTTTGATCTGGAAAAAGATAATGGCTTTTTTGATATGGCAGACAGTCTGGTAGAGACATTGGGACTGGATGAAACGAACGAACTGAACCTGATTATCTCAAAGATTTTACAGGAAGATCTGACAGACAGCGTGATTTTTCTGACAGGAGTTGGAAAATGCCATCCGATCATTGCAAGCCATAATATTTTGAACAATTTACATCAGGTACTGGACAGTGTGCCAGTTGTGATGTTTTATCCTGGAGAATACAGCGGACAGGATCTGAAATTATTTGGAACGATGGATTCCAGAAATTATTACCGGGCATTCCGGCTTGTGTAAAACAAAGGAGAAGAAAAATGCAGATTAAAGAGATGTTTGAGAAACAGATTGACCGTGATATTAAGGGCGTAATCAAAGTAGGTCAGTCTGATGAAGAAAACGTATATCAGGAATTGGACGAATATGTAGTAACAAAAGAATTGTTAAAACATTTCCGTGATTTTTTCGATAACTATGAAAAGGGAATCAATAACAATACAGACAAAATGGGTGTCTGGATCTCCGGTTTCTTTGGAAGTGGTAAATCTCACTTCTTAAAGATTCTTTCTTATCTGTTAAAAAACAGTGTGGTAGAAGGAAAGAGAGCCATCGAGTACTTTACAGACGGAAAGAAAATCGATGATCCGATGCTGATTGCCAAGATGACCAATTCCGGAACCATTTCTTCTGATGTCATGCTCTTTAATATTGATTCCAAAGGATCTGCAAAGGTTGGCTCAGGGAAAGAAGCTATCGTGGAAGTTTTCATGAAGGTATTTAATGAAATGCAGGGATACTGCGGATCTATTCCATATCTTGCAGAATTTGAACGCCAGCTGGATAACGAAGGCAGATTTGAAGAGTTCAAAGAGAAATTTGAAGAGATTGCAGGTGCACCTTGGAAGAGAAAGAGACAGGCATTTGCAGTAGTTCAGGATAAAGTTGTAAAAACTCTTGTTGCCATGGACTTTATGAGTGAGGAGGCTGCCCGCAACTGGTGCAAAAATGCTAAAAGTGGATATGATCTCAGCATTGAAAAATTTGTATCTTTAGTCAAAGAATACTGTGAGAAAAAAGGACCGAACCATCACGTTATTTTCCTTGTAGATGAGATCGGACAGTATATTGCAGATGATACACAGTTAATGCTGAATCTGCAGACCATCGTAGAAGATCTTGGAACTGCCTGCAGAGGAAAAGCATGGGTGATCGTTACCAGCCAGGAAGATATTGATTCTATCACAAAGACAAAAGGAAATGACTTCTCCAAGATCCAGGGACGTTTTGATACCAGATTATCCCTGTCTGCATCCAATGTAGACGAGGTTATCCGGAAACGTATTCTGGAGAAAAACGAGATTGCAGAGTCTGCATTGAAGCTGTTATATGAGCAGAAAGAATCTATTATCAAGAATCTGATCACATTTACAGCAGATACTGCAGATAAAAAATTATATACAGATAAAACAGATTTTGCAGACTGTTATCCGTTTATTCCATACCAGTTCAACTTGCTTGGACAGGTACTGACAGCGGTGCGTACTCATGGAGCCAGCGGAAAGCACTTATCCGATCAGTCCCGTTCCATGCTGGCATTGTTCCAGGAATCTGCCATCCGGTTAAAAGACAGCCAGGAAGGTGTACTGGTACCGTTCAGCTATTTTTATGATCCGTTGCATAAATTCATTGACCATCAGCACAGTCAGGTCATTACGGATGCAGAGGATAACAGCAGACTGGACGAGTTTGATGTGGAACTGCTGAAGGTCCTGTTTATGATTAAATATGTCAAAGAGATCAAAGCAAACGTAGATAACCTTACTACGCTGATGATCTCCAATATTGATGATGACCGTATTGAAATCCGTGGAAAGATCGAAGAATCCTTAAAGAAACTGATCCGAGAGACACTGGTACAAAAGAATGGAGAAATCTATATTTTCCTGACCAATGAAGAGCAGGAAATCAATAATGCCATCAACAACGAATCGGTAGAAATGGGTGAGATTATCGGAGAAGCTTCTACCGTAATCTTCGAAGAAATTTTTACAGACAAGAAATATCGTTACAGCAGCCGTTATTTATTCCCATTCAATCAGAAAGTAGATGATCGTTACTTCAAGGGTAATCAATCCAACGATATCGGAGTATCCATCATCACACCATATGGGGAAGATTATCCGGATTCTGCTCTGCGTATGCTTTCCGCACAGGAACATAGTGTGATTGTAAAATTACCGAACGATAGTACCTTCCTGGATGAAATTACCGACTCTATCAAGATTTATAAGTTCCTAAATAAAAATGCTTCTGGCGCAAGAGGAAGTTTTGACAGCATCCGTCGTGCAAAAGAAGATGAACGTATTGAAAAGAAAGACCGTATCCGTATCTTTATTGAGGATGCATTGAAACATGCAGAGATCTATGTGAATGGAGATAAAGCAAATATTTCAGCAAAAGATCCAACGAGCCGTATTAATGAAGCACTTGGTAAACTGGTAGCCATGCAGTATAACAAGCTGACCTATATGGAGACAGCACCGGATCTTTCAGATATTGCTGCAGTATTCAGTAGCAACGATGGACAGCTTTCTTTCCTTGGAACCAGTGATACAATACCGAATAAATTAGCACTGGAAGAGGTGATTCAGGTCATTGGTCTCAATAATACAAGACATATGAAGACTTCTCTGAAAGCTCTGCAGGATAAATTCGGGGCAGCTCCTTATGGCTTTGATCCGAAAGACGTGCAGTGGCTGGTTGCTATGCTCTTTAAGATGGGAAGAGTAGCCCTTACCTATAACAGTCAGAGTTTATCTATGCTGTCCAATACAAAAGATGAACTGGTACGTTACCTGACAAAACGTGAATTTGTCGAGAAACTGCTGATTGATATCAGGGAAAGAGCAACAGACGGACAGATCCGTTCTGTAAAAGAAGTATTGAAAGATTATTTTGGTTTCTCCGTATCCAGTGATGATGACGATACTATTATGAGAAATTTTAAGAATAAAGCGCAGGATAAGCTGGAAACATTTGGTGAAATCATGATTGAATATCGTGTAAATCCGAAGCTGCCATGCAAATCCTTAATGGAACAGGCGAAGAAAAATCTGGAAGAACTTCTGGCACTCAAAGAGCCGGTAGAGTTCTTTAAAACAGTAGATAAAAAGCGAGATGATCTGTTATACGATGCAGATGATACCGCACCGGTATTTGACTTCTTCAAAGGTGGTCAGAAAAAGATCTTCGAAAAAGCACTGGAACAGATCCAGATGTTTGAAAACAGTAAAATCTATGTCCGAGATCAGGAAGTGATTGATAATGTGGCTAAGATGGAAGCTATTGTGACAGCGAGAAATCCATTTAGCCAGATCCAGAAACTGCCGGATATGTCTATGAAGTTTGTACAGCAGTATGGTGCTTTGCTTGAAAAAGAAGCAGAAGAGATGCGTCCGATTGTGGATGATGATCTGGAAAAAGTATTACATACGTTGGATGAAAAAGAATTTGCATCTGTATTCAGGGACAAGTTTGTAAATGCCTTTGCAGAATTAAAACAGAAACTGGATACATCTTATGAGATTGCGGCAGTGAAGAATATCAGACTAGAAAGTGATACATTGAAGCTTCGCTGCATGGATGAGATCACAGAGTATGAAGAAGCACATCGTCCGAAACCAGAACCGCCTGTACCTCTGGTAACACCACCAACAGGTGGCGGTCATACAGAACCACCGAAGCCAGTAACACCGCCAGTGCAGCCAAAGTCAAAGAAACGTAAGAATGTATCTATCAGTAACGTGGCAGGTGCGAGAACCTATTCGATTGAAAATGAACAGGATATTGATAAGTTCTTGGCAGAGATGAGGAAAAAATTATTAAGCGAGCTGGATGAAAATACGATTATTATATTAAGCTAATCATTCCAGTGGGAGGAAACAGTACATGAACAAGAATGCGATAAAGAAATTTGCCATAGAAGCAAGAAAGAAACTGATTGATTCTGTTACAGACAAAGCCGGTATGATTGGCATTACAGAAAAATCATGCAGTGAACCGATTACTAAGAGAGCAGACTTTGAAGTATATCAGACGGTTGCAGGAACAGAAGTAACGTTGAATAAAAGACAGTGTGAGCAGAGAAGACGGCTGGTAGCTCAGATTGAATCCCGTGGTTTTGAGGCTGTCGTAGAAGAAGTAGCTTATACCTGGTTCAACAGAATCTGTGCGATCCGTTTTATGGAAGTGAACGACTATCTTCCAAACAGAGTTCGTGTACTCTCCTCTGAAAAAGAAGAAAAAATGGAGCCGGATCTCGTGACACAGGCGCCGGATGTAGATTTAGACCTGACAGCACAGGAAAAAGAAGAGATTATTAATTGGAAAATGAGCGGTACATCAGAAGATACAGATAAAATGTTCGGTAAATTGTTCCTGAAACAGTGCCATCAGTTGCATGATATTCTACCAGGGCTTTTTGAAGCAGACTCTGACTATATGGAATTGTTGTTTGGTATTTCCTATACCAATAAAGATGATGTCATCTATATGCTGGTAAATCCGGAAACAGGTATTCCGGAAGCAGATTTTAATGTATCTACACTGGATGAAGAAGGCAACCCAACCGGACAGGTGGAGATTATCGGATGGCTGTATCAGTATTACAATACAGAATTGAAAGATGATACCTTCGCAAAACTGAAAAAGAATGTAAAGATCACGAAAGAAAGAATTCCAGCAGCCACTCAGCTCTTTACACCGGATTGGATTGTACGGTATATGGTGGAAAACTCTGTAGGACGAATCTGGATTGAACATTTACGGGCAGTAGATCCGACTACGGATGAAAAAACAACTGCGGAGAGATTCGGATGGAAATATTATCTTCCGGAAGCAGAGCAGGAAGAAGAGGTCAATATAAAACTGGCAGAAATCCGTACCACCTATAAAGATCTGAAACCGACTGATATTACCTGTATTGATCCATGTATGGGAAGTGGACATATCCTGATTGCCATGTTTGATGTGCTGATGGATATCTATGAAAGTGCCGGATATGATAAGAGAGAAGCAGCATTTGAGATCGTAAAGCATAATATTCATGGTTTGGATATCGACCAGAGAGCTTATCAGCTGGCATATTTTGCAGTTATGATGAAAGGACGAGGATATAACAGAAGGTTCCTGCGTGGTAGAGATGGAAAACCAGAGCCGAAAATCTATGTGATTGTAGAGAATAATGAAATCAATCGGAATCATCTGCAGTTCTTCGGAACACATTTAAGTGAGCAGGAAAGAAATCTGGCTGTGATACAGATCGAAGGACTGCTGGATACGTTTAAAGATGCCAGAGAGTATGGCTCCATTTTGAATGTAGATGTATGTGAGTGGGATGCGTTGGAAAGATTTGTAGATGATTTATGTACAACTGGACAGATTTCATTTGAGAGTGTTGGAAGTGAAGAAACTCAGGAAAGCCTGCACAAACTGGTGAGAGTGGCAAAAAATCTGGGACAGAAATATGATGCGATAGTGACGAATCCACCTTATATGGGAGCTTCTGGAATGGGAGCTAAATTATCGAAGTATGTGAAAGATAATTATCCTGACAGTAAGAGTGATCTGTTTGCGGTATTTATTGAAAAATGCGGTGAAATGGCAAAGAAAAATGGATATCAGGCAATGATTACGCAACATGCATGGATGTTTCTCTCAAGTTTTGAAAAGCTTAGAAATAAATTGCAAGTGATGGATATTGTGAACATGGCACATCTTGGTCCGAGAGCATTTGAAGAAATTGGCGGTGAAGTGGTACAGACAACCAGTTTTGTGATTAGGAAAAGTCATATTAAGGGATATAAGGGAACATACTGCAGATTGATAGAACCAATGACGCAGCGGGGAAAAGAGAGAATGTTTCTGAATGTTGAAAATAGGTATTTTTCAGAACAAGATAATTTTTCTAAAATTCCGGGACGTCCGGTGGCATACTGGTTCAGTAATAATGTGATTGAGTTGTTTCTTAATCTATCTCTTGGAAAAATAGGAAGAATAGCTCAAGGATTAATAACAGGATCTACAGAAAGGTTCACTCGTTTGTGGTTTGAAATTTCTAGAAATAGATTTATTGTTAATGCTTCAGACGAAAATGAGTTACAAGAACTAGGTGGGAAATGGGTTCCGTACAATAAAGGCGGGGAATATCGAAAATGGTATGGAAACAATGATTTTGTTGTCAATTGGGAAAACAAGGGATATGAAATAAAAAACTTTACAGATGATAAAGGAAAACTGCGCTCAAGACCACAGGGAAGTGATTTTTATTTTTTGCCAGTCATTACGTGGACTAAAATTTCTTCTAGTAAAATTGCATTTAGAATTAAAGAGAAAGGTACTATTTCATCAGAGGCTGGAATGACAATAAGTGTCTCCGATTCATTAAGAGAATACATATTGGGTTTTTTGAACTGTAATGTAGCACAATACATATTAAATGCATTGTCACCAACGTTAAATTATGAATTAGGTGATATTGCAAAGTTGCCAATATTAAATAGTGAGAGATATGCCGATAAAATAAAATCAGAAGTCTTATTATGTGAAAATGTGGCAAAAGATGATTGGAATTTTTTTGAAACATCTTGGGATTTTCAGCGGCATCCATTAATTAGCAAAGTATCTACTATAGTGGAAGCTTTTGAACAATGGAATAAGGCGAGCGAAGAACGTTTTGAGTGCATGAAAGCCAATGAAGAAGAATTAAATAGTATTTTTATAGATATTTATGGCTTACAGGACGAGTTGACACCTGAAGTAGAAGATAAATATATTACAGTTCGTAAGGCTGATTTATCCAGAGATATCCGTAGTTTTGTTTCCTATGCTGTTGGCTGTATGTTTGGACGATATTCTCTTAAAAAAGAAGGATTAGTATACGCAGGTGGGGATTTCGAAAAATGTTATAAGAAAGAAAAGGAAGTGTTAGCAGATGTTGACGGTAATATTATAATCATGTTAGATGGGGCAGCATTGATAACGGGGGAACATTATGGAAAAATAAAAACAGATAATGGATGGGTAGAATTAACATATTCTCCGGATTTGGATAACTGCATTCCAATTACAGATGAAGAATATTTTTCTGATGATATTGTTGGTCGTTTTGTAGAATTTGTTAAAACTGTTTATGGGGCAGCTACATTAGAAGAAAACCTTGATTTTATTGCAAATGCATTAGGAAACAAAGGCGATACTTCCAGAGAAGTTATTCGTAATTATTTCCTAAAGGATTTTTATACAGATCATCTGAAAGTATATCAGAAGAGACCAATTTACTGGTTATTTGATAGCGGAAAACAAAATGGATTTAAGGCTCTGATTTACATGCACCGTTATGATGCTGACACGGTTGGTAGAGTAAGAACAGATTACTTACATCGTGCACAGAAATATGTAGAGACAGCTATGCAGAGTGCTCAATATACCATCGACAATGCATCATCAGCTTCAGAAAAATCGAAGGCAACAAAATCGATAACGAAATATACAAAACAGCTTGCAGAAATGAAGATTTATGATGAAGCCATTGCACATATTGCAAATAAGAGAATTGAGATTAATCTAGATGATGGCGTAAAAGTCAACTACGCAAAATTCCAGAAAGTGGAAGTGGCTCAGGAAGGAAAAAAAGCATTAAAAGTGGATCTATTGGCTAAAATATAACAGAAAAGGGGAGAGCTATGAATTTACAAAACAAATTGATAAAATTATACAGTGAAATTGACGAATTAAAGAACAAAAGAAGTTCTAGTGATAGTGATTTTAAAGCATGGAAAACGGATGTGCAATTATGTCTATCCGGTTTATATGGAGAAAAAAGTATACAGCTTAAGAACTTTAATAATAGACCATTTTCACCGATGGTTTTTGTAGGAAATACCGATTGTCATGGACCATATGTACGAGACTTGGAGACTACAAAAAAAGAGTTTGAAAGATATATTGGCGATTTTGAGGATGAAAGTGAAACTGCTTATGCTAAGGACAAAAGAATTACTAATAATAAGGTATTTATTGTTCATGGACATGATGGTGAATTAAAAGAGAAGGTTGCGAGAAGATTAGAACAACAAGGCATTGAAGCAATAATCCTTAGCGAACAAGCAAATAGAGGGAAAACAATAATTGAAAAATTAGAAGCATATTCAGACGTGCATGCAGCAATTATACTTTTTACATCAGATGATTTAGGAGCTGCTAAAGAAGAAAAAGAAAATGAGAAATATCGAGCTAGACAGAATGTAGTTTTTGAATCTGGTTATTTTATGGGATATTTGGGCAGAGAGAATATAATTATGATTGCTGATGAGAATGTGGAAATTCCGGGGGATTTATCTGGAATGGTATATACCACAAGAGATAATTGGGAATTTGAAATGTTAAAGGAACTTAACGCAGCTGGAATGAAAATTGATATGAATAAACTTCTTAGCTAATATATTATTGTAAATGATACATAATGAATGTAATGTAATATTATATTCAAATATTTTCTTTTATATGAGGCATCAGATTGAATGTACTCCACAAATGGGAATTCTTGTAAAAGTTAGAAATATGGAGTAATTGACCAGTTAAACTATAACTTGAGGTGATGACGAATGAAATTAAAAAATATCAGGATTTCCAACTACAGATGCTTCAAAGAAGCAAAGATAGATTTTGATGATCATATCACATTGATAGTTGGTAAAAATGGAGCAGGTAAGACTGCAATATTGGATGTAGTAGCTGTCTCAGTCAGTACCTTTCTACTGGGGATAGATGGTGGCGTCAGCAGAAGCGTTTTAAAGGATGATGCCAGATATGAGTTCCATGATTTAAACGGTACGATTGATCCGCAGCATCAGTTCCCGGTAAGTATCGAGAGTATTGGTGATTGCCTGAATCAGCAAAATGTGAAATGGATTCGTTCTTTGAATTCCGAAAGTGGCAAGACAACCGTTAAAGATGCAGGAGAACTGACAGGACTTGCGAAGAAAGCACAGAATCAGATTATGACAGGAGATAAATCTCTGGTACTTCCTTTGATATCTTATTATGGAACCAGACGTTTATATGCACAGAAGAAAGAAAAGAGGAACCTGAAATCTTTAACAGAGTTTAAACGTCAGGTCGGTTATATGGATTGTATGGCGGCAGAGTCAAATGAAAAGCTGATGTTGAACTGGTTTCAGATGCAGACACTGAAAAGCCTTCAGGAGCAGCAGAAGACAGGCATATTGGACAGACCATTGCTTCTGGAAACGGTCGAAAAAGCAATCTGCAGAAGTTTTGAGAGAATCAGCGGGGCACGAAATGCCAGCCTTATCTTTGATCTTGATACCCATAGACTGGTACTGGAATTTGAAACTGCAGATGGAAATGTGCAGAAATTTGCAATGGATGAAATGAGCGATGGATATAAGAACACACTTAGCATGATTGGTGATATGGCCTATCGTATGGCTGTATTAAATCCAACACTTGGAGATCATGTGCTGGAAAAGACACCTGGTGTTGTACTGATTGATGAAATTGATTTACATTTGCATCCGCAGTGGCAGCAGACAATCTTAAGTGACCTCCATGCAATTTTCCCGGAAGTTCAGTTTATTGTTAGTTCCCATGCACCAGCAGTCATCAATTCTGTCCCAAGAGAACAGATTCGGATTCTGGATCATGGAGGAATCTATATGCCTGCGGCACAGATCTATGGAAGAGATGCTAATTCCATATTACGTGAGGTTATGAATGTATCAGGACGTCCGGCTGACATCAAGCAGCGTATGGATTTATTCTATGCGTATATGGATGAAAATAACTACAAAGAAGCAGACAAAGTTTTAACAGAGATTGAATCAATCGTTGGAACAACAGATCCGGATATTGCAGCCGCAAGGACATCTCTGGAGTTGGAGAGAATATTGGAGGAGACCAGCTATGAAAATAAAAAAATTGACATTAAATAATTTTATGGCTTTTGAGAATGCTGAAATGAATTGGTCAGATAATATCAATATTATCTGTGGTGAAAACAGTACTGGAAAAACAACACTTTTAAAAGTGATGTATTCTTTGATAAAACCATTTAGTAATGGTGGAAAAGATACTCTGACTAAGGAAATGGAAGAACAGCTCATTGTGAAAAAAATTCAAGGTGTGTTCCGCCCGGATGAAATGAAAATCGGAAGACTGGTAAGTCGTAAACAGGGAAGCAATCGAACTGATTTTTCAGTTGAATTGGAGAAGAAGCAAAAAATTGCAGTTGGATTTGGAAACAGACAGGAAAACCATGCGGATGTTTCCATAGAGCAAGATGAGAAAGCAAAGAAATATGATGTTATTTATATTCCTACGAAAGAAATGATTTCTACAGTAGAGCATTTTGTGTCGTTATATGATGAGTATCATATTGACTTTGAAGAGATGTACTATGACCTTGCCAAACTTTTGGATCGACCACTTTCGAAAGGACCTAATACTACAGAACAGAATCAGGTATTAAGTAATCTTGAAGACATCATGAAAGGGCAAATTGTCCAGAAAAACAAGAAATTTTACTTCAAAATAAAAGGTGAGGGAGAATTTGAAATGGGATTGCTTTCTGATGGATATAGAAAGTTGTCTATGATTATTTATATGATCCTTTCAGGAAGTTTGAATAAGAATACGATTTTATTCTGGGATGAGCCGGAAACGAATATGAATCCTAAAATGATTCGCCCAATTGTGCAGGCAATGGTTGCATTAGCCCAGATGGGAGTACAAATTTTTGTTTCAACACATGATTACTTTATTCAGCAAGAATTTAACATGATTGCTGCGTACCCAGAGCTAAATCCTAAAAAATTGGATATTCGATTTCTTTCATTGTTCAGAGATGAAAATACACGAGATGTTCAGTATGAGATGAAAAATTCAGCTTCTGATCTGGAACATAATGCAATCATGCAGGAATTTGATGCTATGTATGATAGAGAACAGAGGATTATTTATGGAGAATAATATCATAGAAGAAAGCGGATTAAAGTTTCAATTTCCAAAGAATGATACGGTGATAAAATTTGATGATACAAAATTTTATCGAGATTATTTTAATAAATTACCAGAAGCAAAAGGTGTAGATTTTATTTCTGTTGATAAAAATAAGATCGCTTTTATAGAAGTAAAAAACTGTACCGGGGATGAGGGAAATTGTCGGTGGAGAATTGCACCGAATAATCAAAAACGCAATACGACACACACTTCTGTTAATGTGGAAGGACGAGACAGTCTGGATATTGAAGTGGCACAGAAAACAGCAATGACAGTAGCTGCTTTGGTTGGAGCAAAATCCTTTGGAAATACAAAAGAGTGCTTGTACGAATTAAAGGAATACATTCAATTTTTGACGAATGATACCTTTTCAGATGATTCGAAAAAGAAATATGTGATTTTGTTCTTGGAAGGTGATTTTGGCGGAAAAACCCGGACAAAAAAGATGATTATGCAAGCATTACAGAACAGCATGAATAAAAAACTTCAATGGATCAATTGCAGAGTTTCTGTAGTTGATTCTGATACATATGATCCGAGATTGTTTCAGATTGTGAGTTAAAGAAAGTATGAAAAGCTGATGCTGAAATGGTTTGATAGAAAAAAACAGGAATTTTTAAAAAGACTTGAGAGAACTAATGAGGAACAATTAAGAACTGTGAATGAGGTGTAGCATTATGGACAGTCTTACCGATAGAGAAATTATGAAAGCAAGTGACGCGATTGATAAGGCCTTGGCATCGAGTAATAGAAGCAATAGAGGTGAAGTTTCGGTGCGAATATTGTCGCTGGTCAGAAATCTTAATGACAATATTGCTGAAAAAATATGGTGTGATTTACATCCAGATAAACCACGATCGGTAAATAAAGTTGGAAAAGAATTTATAAATGTACCCTCATATAGGTTTATTGGGAAATTTTATAATTATTTAGGAAAATCCGTATCGCATTTTACCCCAACAGAAGATGGGGCAGAAAGATTAATGCTAAAGTATTATCAATATGTCCTTCAATTAAAAGAAGTAATGAGCGTAAGATATAATACTGAAATTTTGAAAAATATTAATCTTTTTATATTAGATACCGACCAAAAGACACAAGATTATTATAATAAAGTTGCGGAACAGATTGTACATATTGATGACACTGCTATTAGTTCTAGTGCAGATAATTATTACGTAAATAGAGTAAAGCCTTTTGTATCGAATAATAAGGTTTATTATGAAATTACTTTAGAGCCAGCGTTAGGAAAACCTAATAAATTTAATAGAATTACAGCATTTACAAAATATAATATATTTTCTAATTATTCTGTAGCTTTGAAATTTGTTGATACGTACATAAATATATTTGGGGTAAATTTTCCGATAAAAATTATTAGTGATTGGTCTGTTTCAATAAGACCCTGTGAAATTAATAACTTTGCTGCTATTTTAAATATGAATGTAAATATTCAACGTGGAAATATAGAATATAGAGTTATGATGGAATATTTAAAAGAACATCAAGTTTCGTTAGTTGAGATTGTAGATTATGGGCAAGAACAATATATGAAGTTGAAAAATGAAGTCATATTCTCTACGCCTGCAAGACATTCTTATTTCTTCGATATTTTAGATCAGTGTAGATTATATTCGAAAAAAAGGCGCCCTGGAAAAAATATACTACGCCTTTTACTAAATAGAATGAATAATGAAATTATTAAGGATCAGTGGCCGTATAAAAATGGTAAAACATATGTAGATTTATATTTGTCTTCAAAGTGTATGCCATTTGATAAGAATCCTTTTTCTTTTCATCCTAAAGGACATGTAATGAACTTAAGTGAATTGTATGAATGCATAGATCCCAAAGGGCATACAGGTGAAATTATATCTAGATATGTTGAAAATAATGCATATAATAACGGTCAACTATTTACTCCCGTTGAAAATTTGTCCAAAATAGGAAATGAAAATAAAATAAAAAAAATAATTTCAAAATATAATGATTCTCTTTGGGAGGGGTTCTGTCCAGATGCAGAAATTGGTATTTATAAAGATTATGTATTTAATAAAGGACAGGAAATTGGAATTGTACAAATTATAAATTGTTTATTAGAACGAACAACATTGGAATTTCCTTTAAAAAATTGTTTTGCGGATAATTTAATCGAAAACTTAAAAGCTTTGCCCGAAGGGGAAAGACTTGATGATCCTATAAAAGAACAAATTTTGAAAGAAATGTTTGAGGATTCAACGATATATTTTATATATGGCGCAGCTGGTACGGGAAAAACAACGTTGATTAATCATGTAAAAAATTTACTCTCAGGAAGACAACGATTATATCTCGCAAAAACAAATCCGGCAGTTGATAATTTACGAAGAAAAATTGGCAATGAAGATGGAAGAGGAACATTTTCTACTATAGATTCTTTTTTATATTCATCATACAATGAAAAATATGATTTAGTAGTTGTTGATGAATGTAGTACAGTAAAAAATGATGATATCTTGGACATAATTAATAAAATAGGAACTGCCACACTTATATTAGTAGGAGATACCTATCAGATTGAAGCGATTGGCTTTGGAAACTGGTTTAATATTTGTAGAGCTGTTATACCGGAAAAATGTAGATGCGAATTAAAAACAGCATATAGAACTTCGGACCCTAATTTGAAAAAATTGTGGGATGATGTTCGTAATATGAAGGAAGATAATACGGTTTTAGAAGAAACTGTGCGTAATGATTATTCTCATATTATTGATGAAGATATTTTTCATAAGAGAGCTGAAGATGAAATAATTTTATGCCTAAATTATAATGGTTTGTATGGCTTGAATAATATTAATAAATTGCTTCAACTGAATAATCCAAATCCTGCAGTCAACTTGGGAATTTGGCAATTTAAAATAGGTGATCCGGTACTATTTAATGATTCACGCCGATTTGAATTGTTATATAATAATTTAAAAGGTACGATTGTAGATATTGTTGAAAATGGGGCATATATTTATTTTTCAATAGAGCTTGATGCATATTTTACTAAAGATGAAATCCAACATGAGGCAGGGTTGGATTATATTAGAAGTGCCAAATCCAAAACAACTATAGGGTTTAAAGTATATCGAACAAAACCATTTGAAAGTGATGGAGAGTTTACAGAAAATCAGCATATATTACCATTTCAGGTTGCTTATGCTGTTTCGATTCATAAAGCTCAGGGATTAGAATATGATTCGGTAAAAATTGTAATTGCAGATGAAACTGAAGAAAAAATCACACATAACATTTTTTATACAGCGATCACTAGGGCAAGAAAAGAATTAATGATTTATTGGTCTCCAGAGGTGTGTAATAGAATTTTAAAGAGAATACGCCCAAGTGATTATGGAAAGGACTATTTTATTTTGAAAGCGAAAAATAATTTGTGAAATGGGGCTTTGTAAACTGAATATAAAATTTTAGAAAAAATACTAGATGTGATAGAAAAGAGTTTTAGATAAAGAAATGTTGAAAGATACTTACCGTAAGTAATATTTAAACTATAAGTTTTCGGAAAAGGAGACGGTATACATGGAAAGTGCAAGTGTTTTAGATATGTTATGGGAGTATTTGAAAGAGAAAAAAATAATAAATGAATTGGAGCAAGATATTTTATCGACGATAGAGACCTACATGCAAATACCATTTGATAGAGATAAAGGCGAGAACAAAATTATTGAAAACAATGTTAAACACATAGATATTTGCTGCTTTATTCCATATATACCGGGAATAATAAACAAACCATTTAACCAGGCAGACGATGTTGACATAAAATCCAATTTATATTTTCAGATTGAAGCAATGGCGATAAAAGATGGATTAGGCCAATTAATTCAAACATGGAAAAATATGTGATTTTATTTGTGGATATTGAGTTGAATTCAATTTACTATTAAATTATTGAAATAGAAATTTTTACAATGGAGAGCAAAAAATGGACTTACAAAATATACAAGATCAGTTAAATACTGAGTTTTCCAAAGAAGATACCCGTATTATATTCTGGTTTGATGATAAAGGGGAATATGAAGACGAGGTGTCGGAATTGCAGTTGGATAATGCAAAATTACATATCCTGGATGGTACGAACTGGTTTTATTCCAAATGGTTATTAAATGAATCAGATACAGAGAACAAGTATCTTGTATATGCACCATTTCCAAAATCAAGTGATGCAGAAAATCCATTGGCAGACATGTACTATTACTCGGTGATCTACTACACGGATCGGGTATCCCAGATGTCACAGGAAATAGGAATTGACAACCGATTTAAAGAACATCTGGCACAGTATAGTAACTTCTGGAAGAACAAAGATCGTATTGAGAAGTTTAAAGAACTTGGCATAGACCATTTCAATGTGGAAACCATTGATATTGGTCTTATTGCTGTGCTTACAGATATAAAGGCCCCGAATTTTGAAGAGATTACAAGACAGTTATTATTAAATGATAACGAAGCATACATGAAAGCCTTGGAGGATAACGGACTTTTAGATAAGTTTTGGGAGTTATGTGAGAAGTATTTCGGATATCAGTCTGAAAATCCGAACGTAGACGATCTGGCAGCATGTATGTTATTGACTTATGCATCAGTAGCGTTGAAAGATACATTGCCAGTTGTTTTGAAATCTTATGTGTTGAAAAAGAAGAATGATGTTGTAGTATTTGTCCGGAATTTGATGGACAATGTGCTTTATCAAGATGCGTATGATGCATTATCAGAAAAAGTGGACAAGACGTTACGGGTAGTGAGCAGAATCCGGGATGAACTGAAAAAAGATGCTGACAAATCAAAAGATCAGTCTGCACAGCTTCTGGATATTGCAAATTGTGATGCGTTCAGAGGATTGGATAATATCTTAATTGACTGGGCACTGGATCAGTTGAATGATGAGATTCTGGATGCTCAGATTGATGGCATGCACCTTGCTCAGATCGCAGAGCAACGAACAGCAAAGCCCTGCCATTTTGGAAATGTATATAAAAACGAATATCAGGCAATCAAATATGCTTATCAGATGATGAAGACAGTATCTGTTTTGGAAGTGACCAGTGACATCAAGGTTATGGTGGCAGATTATCAGAAACAGACGTATTTGGTTGATTCTTATTATAGATGGTTTTACAGTGCTTATGACTGTATTGAAGATGCGGAGAGATTTTCAAAGGTAAGAGAACGCATTGAGAATATGTATTCCTTTACTTATCTACAGAAAGTAACACCGAAGTGGAATCAAGAATTGACGGATAATCTGATGGCAGATACCGGATTAAAACGTCAGGAAGACTTTTATCGGAACTACCTGAAGGCGTATGAAGGAAAGAACCGTGTCATCGTTATTATTTCTGATGCTTTCCGGTATGAATGTGCAAAAGAATTGATGGAACGATTTGAACTGGATGAAAAATGTACTCCGAAATTGGATTGTATGATAAGCAGCCTTCCTTCGGTAACATCAGTGGGAATGGCAAGTCTTTTACCGCATAAAGAGTTACAGATAGACGAGAAATTGAATGTAACAGTAGATGGGCAGACTTGCGGAGATCTGACATCCAGGGATAAGGTTTTAAAGGCACAAAATGAGAATAGTATAGCATTATCTTTTGATGATTTGATTAATGCTAATCAGGAGCGACTTCGTGAACTTTTACAGGGAAGAAATATTGTTTATATTTATCATAATCAGGTAGATGCCAGAGGAGATAAGCCTGCAAGTGAGAATGAAGTGTTTAAAGCCTGTGAAGAGGCGATTAAAGAAATCCATCGTTTAGTGCACAGATTGACGATGTATTTGTCAGCACCGAAATTCTTTATTACAGCGGATCATGGATTTTTGTACAAACGAGATAAATTACAGGAATATGATAAGGTCTCCTATGACAGAGAAATTTGCACTTGTGCAAATAAACGTTTTCTGATTACAACACAACGAACGAAAGATCCAGGAATGAGATCAAGAGCGATGACTTATTTAAGGAATTCATATGTTACTACACCGATAGGTGCTGATATCTTTAAGGTTTCTGGCGGAGGACAGAATTATGTACATGGTGGATCTTCTTTGCAGGAGATGTTGCTTCCGGTTATTGAGCTGACAACAAATACAAAATTTGTAGCGTATAGTTATGTTGATGTGATTCTGACATCAGCAAATCGAAAAGTGACAAATCTGATTACTTACTTTGATTTTATCCAGACCGAGAAAGTAACGGACACTATGAAAGCAAGAAGCCTGGTGGCATACTTTACGACAGAAGATGGAGAAAAGATATCTTTTGATGTACCGATTGTAGCAAATATCCGAGAAGACGCACCGGAGAAGAGAACATTCCATGAGAAATTTACATTGAAGTCCAGAGAATACAAGTATGGTGATAAGTATTATCTGGTACTGGCAGATGCAAATGATGAGAAGAATATTCTGCAGCAGTATGAATTTATGATTGATATTGCGTTTGTGGATGATTTTGGGTTTTGAACGGGGAACTAAATATTAAATTTAGTCAAATGAAGGGCAGGGCGATAAAATGAATTTTGGGCAATACTATCTAAGTAAATGTAAAGAAAATGCATATGACGAAAAAATGAAAAAATGTATAGAAGAAGCTTGCCAATACTGTATAGAGAATGTAACTGGTAATACAATATCAAATTTAAAAGGTGAAAATCCATTAATGTTATTGGGAAAAATTCAGAGTGGAAAAACAAGAGCTTTTACAGGTGTAATGGCATTGGCATTTGATAATGGATTTGATTATATCTTTATCTTAACTAAAAATAGTAAGGCATTGGTTGAACAAACATATAAAAGAATGCGGAAAGAATTCAAACAGTTTATTGATTCTGATGAAGTTGATGTAAATGATATTATGAAATTTCAGGATGATTTAACGTCATATGAATTAGAGAAAAAACTAATTTTTATTGCCAAAAAACAAAAGGATAATTTGACAAGGATATGTACGTTTATAAAAGAATATATGATATTAGGGAATAAACGCTGCTTAATTATAGATGATGAAGCAGATACAACAGGTATTGGTTATGAAAAGATAAAAGGAACAAAAGATGAATTTGATTTGAGAACAGTCGCGTCAGAAGTAAATAATATCAGAGGAAATCTGGATGGATATGTTTTTATTCAGGTTACAGCAACACCGTATGCATTATATTTACAGCCAAAATTTGAAGGTACTGAAATAAAACCAATAAAACCATTGAAAACGGTTTTAGTTCCTGCGGGATCTACATATATTGGGGGCGAAGACTATTTTATAAATTTTAATGAAGAAAATAGTCCTGGAAGATTTGTTTTTGAAGAAGTATCAGATGAAGAACAAATTATTGCGGCTGCAAAAACAACAGATAGAAGAAGGTTTAAAGAAGAGGAAATTTTGATTCGTGAAGATCGAATGACAGTTTTTAAAAGAGCGATAATTAATTTTGTTATGGGAGGATGTGTTTTAGAACAAAATGGGATAAAAAATAAGTATGCATTTGTTATTCACACTGCAGTAGCTAAAGCAGCTCATTCGCGATTGGCAGAAATCACTAAGATATATGTTGAAAAATTAGAACAGGAATTACCAGATGAAAAAGTATATATTGATAAGTTGCTGCAACAAAGCTATGAGGATATTGAAAAATCTATAGTAGCATATGGATTAGTAATGCCAGAATATGATGTTGTAAAACAAAATTTTAGAAAGGCGTTACGAAAAGGTTATGTAAAGATAAGCGTTATTAACAGCGAAGATGATATAAATAAGTATTTGGATGAAGACACTGGTGAATTGAAATTGCGTACACCTTTTTCTATTTTTGTAGGTGGACAGGTTTTAGATAGAGGAATTACAATTCGTAATATGGTAGGATTTTATTATGGACGTAATCCGAAAACTATGCAGCAAGATACGGTTATGCAACATTCAAGAATGTTCGGATACAGATCTAAGGAATTATTATCGATCACAAGGTTCTATACAACACGGAAAATATATGAAAGTATGGTGAAAATAACAGAGATTGATAAATCACTTCGGGAGGATTTAGAAAAAGAATGTTTTGACGAGGGAATTTATTTTATTGAAAGTAAACAGGAAACAGGCAATTTTTCTAAAATAATACCATGTTCTCCAAGCAAAATTAGTGTATCAAATATTGTTTATTTGAAACCTTTATCTAGTGTATTACCGATTGGATTTACACCTAAAGCGAAATCATTAACGGATAAAGTAAATAAAAATATTGATATTGTATTAGATTCAGTAATTGATAGAAAGAATAGGAATGCAGTAAAAGTTCCTGTTGAAAAGGTAGAAATAGTATTAAAAGCAATTTTTAGCACAATAGTTCCAGATGAAAATACAAACCGTTTTATATCATGTGAAAAAATGATTTCAATTTTAAGATATTTGTGCAAGTCTAGTGAGGAATGCTACCTAATTGTAAGAAGAAATAGAAATATTTTGAAATATAAAAATGGAAAAGTATATAATGACGCACCTGTTACGGGAAGTGATGAAAGACGTTTGGCCCGAGAAGTGGCTAAAGACGTTCCTTGCTTGGTTCTATTACATGAAAATGGAAGTAGTGAATGTTGGAAAAATAGAGAATTTTGGTGGCCTGTTTTAATTGTACAAAAAAATGCACCTAAAACAGTTTATGCATTGGATAAGCCAGGAGAATATATAAAGCACAAATAGATTATGGAGCGGAGGGAATATGGAAATAGAGGAGATTTTAGAATTTATTCAAAATGAGATATCGCAAGGAAAAAGAAAAACCAATGATGTAATTCGATGCGTTTACGAATTTATGCTATCAGCAAAAAAAGATATTGATTATGGAGTGTTAGAATTATTAAAAAATCAAAATTATGAAAAAGCTCAAGAATATATGAATATGTCAAAGAAAATTTCGGATGTATTAAAATATCTTGAAAAATTTGTAGGAATTAATTTGGGTGAAGCTAATGATGAAATAGTTGAAGAGAAAACAGGGGATGAGAGTGATAGTATATCTTATGATAATTGTATATCAGCAAGTTGCAAACGAGTAAATTATGAGGAATTTCGTGTGGATGAAAGTGTTCCATATGATATAATGAATGATTTTTGCTATAAGAAACCAGCTGCATTTTCTATTGATGGAGAAAAATATTCAGCTAGATTATGGAAATCAGTGTTGTTAAAAACATGTGAATTGTTATATGCTAAAAATAAAAAAATATTTGAAGAATTTCTAAATGATAAATTTATGCAGGGAAAAACAAGAATATATTTTTCAGAAAATGAGAAGTTAATGTCAAATCCAGAGCAAATAAAAGAAACTAATATTTTTGTAGAGACTAATTTAAGTGCAAATGGAATCAGAGATTTAATTGTGAAAATGTTAGATCAATATAGAATACCACATGCAGCATACAAAATTTATTTAAGCAAAGATTTAAATCCTCTTCATATAGAAGAAAGCAGTGACAAAGGTGCTATTTCAGAAAATCTAAATAATGAGAATTTGCAGGAGATATCTGAACAAATTAATATGCAAGATGTGTGTGATGAATATGATCCTAAAACTGAAAAATGCATGAATGAAGATGCTCCTAATTTTATTATGGAGTGTTGTAAGAAAGTTAGTTGTTTATATAAGAAAAAAGATGCAGAGAAAACTAGTAATTATAATGATAATATTTATGTGTTATCTAGAAAACAATTTAAAAGTAAAAAATGTGTGAGATGTGGAGCAAATGTAAGAGGAATTGGAATTTCAGTTACATATAATGTGGGATTTATTATAGAAAATTATAATTTACATGGTTGCCAGTGTTTAAAATGTAATAGAAAATATATTACTAGGGCAGCGTATAATGCTTTTATAAATGATACGAAGACAGAGAATATTACAACAAAATTTATTTTTAATCAAATGGAATGACCAGATGGACTTAAATGAATTACAAGCCATTCTTACAATTGGAGAAACCGTAGCGGTAGAATTCAAACGTTGTGGCAGCGGAATTGAAAATGATACGTATGAAACAGTATGTTCATTTTTGAATAGATTTGGCGGTGATCTTTTTCTGGGTGTGCTGGATGATGGAACTGTAGTTGGTGTGCCGGAAAAGGCAGCTCCGGATATGGTGAAAAATTTTATAAAGGTTATCAGTAATTCCATATTGTTTTCACCAACAATATATCTGATGCCTGAGATTATTAAATATGATGAGAAGCAGACAATTATTCATGTTCATATTCCACCAAGTGCAGAAATACACAGCTACAAGAAGATAATCTATGACCGTGTGGGTGATGCGGATGTAAAGGTAACTTCTACTGGTACAATTGTACAGATGTATATTCGCAAGCAGAATATTTTTACAGAAAAGAAGATTTATCCATATGCAAGAATGGAAGATTTGAGATTAGACCTGTTGCCTAAAATTCGTATTATGGCGAAAAAATCATGCTGGCGGACAACATCCCTGGACGGGAATGGATGATCAGGAACTGCTAAGAAGTGCTGGTTTGTATGGGCGGGATATAGTTACCGGTGAAGAAGGTTATAATCTTGCAACGATCATGCTTTTAGGAAAAAATGATGTGCTTCTAAATGTAGCACCAACATATGTGACGGACGCGCTGGTTCGGAAGGTAAATGTAGATCGTTATGACGACAGAGAAATAATTAAAACAAATTTGATTGAAAGCTATAGCCAACTTTTGGAGTTTGGCAGAAAAAATCTTCCGGATAAGTTTTTTCTTGAGGGTGTCGTGAATAAGAGCCTGAGAAATACAATTGTCAGAGAAATGGTCAGCAATAACTTTGATGCACCGGGAATTTACGAGCAGTTATACTGCAAAATTTGTGATTGAGAAAGATCAGATGTATGTAGAAAATGCAAATCGCGCGGCAAAGGAAGGTTTTATTACGGTTGATAATTTGGAACCAAATCCCCAAAATCCTATCATAGCAGCATTTTTCAGAAACATTGGTTATGCTGATCAGCTTGGATCAGGTGTAAGAAAATTATTTAAATATAGTAAGTATTATTCGGGAAAAGATCCTCAATTTGTAGAAAATGATATATTTCGGATTATTGTACCATTGGATGATGAGTATTCATTTAACTATGAACATGAAAAAGAGCTTATAGATGAGATTTTAGATAATAAAAATGCAACTTTGGAATGCGACTTAAAAACTTTGACTCGCAAAATTGAGACTACGAATTGCGACTTTGGAATTAAAGGTGAGAAGGAAATTTTGTGTTTGATTAAAGAAAAATCATCGATTACACAGAAAGAACTGCAAGAAAAAACAGGAATTTCATTGGGAACAATAAAAAGAATTTTGCCTAAATTGCAGGAAAAAGGTGTCCCTGTTAGAGAAGGTGGCAAACATTTTGGTAAGTGAATAGTAAAAAAATAATGAAGAATGACAGTGGGGAAATAACAATGGATGAATTTAGTAATACACAAGAAAATGCAACAGAAGATAAGCGAGAAGAAATAAAGCAAAAACTCCGACAATACTATGATGGTCGTATCGTCCGGAAGGATTTGACAAAGTCTATCCGGGAAGGAGCTAATGTTCCAGTTTATGTACTGGAATATCTCCTCGGACAGTACTGCAATTCTGATGATGAAGAGATCATTGAAGAAGGTGTAGAGAACGTAAAGCGTATTTTGAGAGATAATTATGTGCGTCCGGATGAGGCGCAGAAGATTCTCTCTCTTTTGCGTGAAAGAGGCAGCTATACAGTAATTGACCGTATTACGGTTGTACTGAATACAAAGGAAGACCGCTACGAAGCTACATTCTCTAATCTGGGTGTAAAAGGAATCCCAATTCACCCGGATTATGTAAAAGATTATGACCGTCTGCTTTGTGGCGGTATCTGGTGTATTTTGCAGATGGAGTATGAATTTATTGAGGAAGACAAGAAAAATACGCAGCCAATCCGTATCCGTAAGCTGACACCAATCCAGATGCCACATGTAGACATGGATGAAGTGAGAAATGGAAGAAAAGCATTTACAAAGGATGAATGGATGGATGTTTTGCTTCGTTCGACCGGTCTGGAGCCAGAAAGTTTCAGTGAGAGGGCAAAATGGCTGCTAATTGCACGTATGATTCCTTTGGTAGAGAATAACTTCAACCTTTGCGAGCTAGGGCCACGTTCTACTGGTAAATCTTACATATATGAGCAGATTTCTCCGAACAGTATTCTGGTTGCCGGAGGACAGACAACGGTTGCTAACCTTTTTTATAATATGTCTAACCATACAGTAGGTCTTGTCGGTATGTGGGACTGTGTGGCTTTTGATGAGGTTGCTGGTATTAAATTCAAAGATAAAGATGGTATCCAGATCATGAAAGGATATATGGCATCTGGAGCATTTTCACGAGGAAAGGCAGAGATTCAGGCAAAGGCTTCCATGGTATTCGTAGGAAATATCAATCAGAGTGTAGATACCCTTTTGAAAACTTCTAGTTTATTTGATCCATTCCCGCCGGAAATGGGTACTGACACAGCGTTCCTGGATCGTATGCATTGCTATATTCCAGGTTGGGAGATTCCAAAATACAGACCAGATTCCTTTACCAATGATTATGGATTTATCACGGATTATCTGTCTGAGTTTATGCGTGAACTTCGTAAGGACAGTTACAGTGATCTGATGGACAAGTATTTCCGTCTGGGAAATAATCTGAATCAGCGTGATACCATTGCAGTTCGCAAGATGATTTCCGGATTTATAAAATTGCTGTATCCAGATGGAGAAGTAACAAAAGAAGAATTACGTGAGATTGTGGAGATTTCACTGGAACTTCGTCGCAGAGTAAAAGAACAGCTGAAGAAGATCGGCGGCATGGAGTTCTATGATGTGAATTTCTCTTATACAGATAATGATAGCTTTGAAGAGCATTATGTTTCCGTTCCAGAGCAGGGCGGTGGCAAGCTGATCCCGGAAGGCATGGGAAAACCAGGATCTGTTTATACCGTTTCCAAATCAAAGACGGGTATGATTGGTTGCTATATGCTGGAAACACAGATGATGCCTGGTAATGGAAAGCTGACCTGTACTGGTATTGGATCAGGAAAAGAGCCAAAAGAAGCAACAAATACAGCGTTTAATTACCTGAAAGCAAATGGAAACCGTATTTCCGGTCAGATCAGTACCACAACAAAGGACTATATTATCAACTATCAGGATATGCAGGGCATTGGAATGACAGGAAACCTGGCACTGCCGACGTTAATTGCAATCTGTTCTGCAGCACTTGGAAAGACACCATTGAACAGCCTTGCAATTTTAGGTGAGATCAGTATCGGTGGTACCTTGATTAAAGTAGATGAGCTGGCAAGTACTCTGCAGGTATGTCTGGATAGTGGAGCGAAGAAAGTCTTACTGCCAATTACTTCTGCAGGAGATCTGGGAACTGTACCATCGGATTTGGTTGGAGCATTTAGCCTGATTTTCTATTCCTCCGCAGAAGAAGCAGTATTTAAAGCACTTGGTGTGGAATAGGACTTGAATACAGCACAATAGCAGATAAGAAGGTGATGAGTTATTTTTGAACAGGATTTTGAAGAGATGCTTACGAGACACCAGGCATCTCTGGACGATAGAAAGAAATTTACTGCATTGGTAAAAGACTTATTTCCAGATCAGGCGAAGAATGTCAATTTACTGTTGATGGCATATAACATGGGAATTGCTCAGGATATCCAGAACGCATCCCATATCAATAATACCTTTGCTTTCCGTTACGTGAAGCAGCTTATGGACGATTTTGGTATGAGCCGTGTCAATGCAGACTGGATTGTATCGGTATGGTGTTCTTGCTATGGAGGAAAAGTTCTTGGAAAAGCCTGTGACATTTCTATTCAGAAGCAAGGAAGCGGACCGGCGATTCAGGGAGAACAGTCATCTTCTGGCAGATCTTATGGAGATCTTTTTACATATGAGAAAAGCCGCAGAGGAAAAGGTCTTGCGGTGACTGGATTCCGTGGAGATAAGAACAAAACGATTATTTTCCAGAACAGATCCGGGAATACACCGGTAGTGGAGATTGCAGATGACAGCTTCAGCAATTCTTCAACAGAGGAAGCCATTCTGACAGAAGGAATAGCGTACATTGGACGAAATGCTTTTTCATGCTGTAACAAATTGCATCAGGTGGTATTGCCAATCAGTATTGAAGAGATTGAAGATTCAGCTTTTGCAAATTGCAGTAGTCTCAAATCAATCTCATTGCCTATGGCATTAAAGACGATTGGGGATGGCGCATTGAAAGGAACAGGTCTGCGGACTATCGAGATTCCGAAGAGTGTGTTCTGGTTAGGCGATGAACTGGTGGCAGATTGTCAGTCAATAGAGCATGTGACTATTCCGGAGAATATAGGAAGAATCCCGGATCATATGTTTGAAGGCTGTACGAGTCTGAAAAAAGTGGAGTTACATGAAAAACTGGGAGCAATCGGTGAACGTGCATTTTTCGGCTGTAGTTCTTTGGATTTTATTGTAATTCCGGACAGTGTAAAGCAGATTGGGCAGGACGCATTTACCAATACAGACAAGCAGTTTATTATTCAATGTTCTTTTGGGTCTTATGCAGAAGAATATGCAAGAAAGAACAAATTTAAATATCAGCTGGTATAGCATAAGTTTCAGATTGTCGCCTGCTATGCGACAACGAAAGAGAAGATTTACGGTATATTGACTGAGTAAAGAGGTGAGAGGATGGGACTTTTTGATGCACTATTTGGAAATCGGAACCAGATTCCTACGGTGACAACGATTTTGCCAGATGCAGCGAGACAGGAGATCATTGCAGGCAGACTTCCAATTTTAAACACAGACAAACTGTTCCTGAAACGTGGAGAAAAAATTCATTTTATTGATAAGGCAATCAATATGGAGCAGAAAACAGTGAAAGAGTTCCGTCATGTGGGTGGAAGTACCCCAGGATTATTTGAGGGAACCAGATGGAGTTCCGGAAGAGGAAGAACGGTAGAGCATACAGAACTTGTACAGCACCGGGGAATCTTATACATAACGAATCAGCGGATTGTGTTTCAGGCAACGGAATGGGGATTTGACAAGACCTATCGTTATCTGACCGCAATTACTCCATACAGCAATGCCTGCGAAATGCAGTTTGGAAATAAATCCTATTGCATGGTCGTGGCAGATGGAAGTGTAGTAAATCAGGTATTGCAGTTGATCAAACAAAGGAGGCAAATACCATAATGGAAGGACAGTTAAAAAATGGAACAATTCTCACTTCGGAGAGTGGAAACAAATATGAGGTAGTCAGTCTCCTGGGAGCCGGTGGACAGGGAGAAGTCTATGATGTGAAATGTGGCAGCAATCATTATGCTTTGAAATGGTACTTTAAAGGCAGTGCTACCGAGCGTCAGAAAAAGATTCTGGAAACAATCATTGCCAAAGGTTCACCAGATGAAAGTTTTCTTTGGCCTATGGAATTGATTGTACCGGCGAAAAGTGATCTGTATGGTTATATCATGCCTCTTCGACCAAAGAATTATAAAAGTATCGTGGATCTGATGAAGAAACGTGTGAATCCGTCTTTTTATACCCTCTGCAGAACTGCTTTTAATCTGACCAGAGGCTATCAGAAATTACACGCTATGGGAGCAAAGTATCAGGATATTTCTTTCGGGAATCTGTTCTTTAATCCAGATAATGGAGATGTGCTGATTTGCGATAATGACAATGTATCTTTTGATAACAGTAAACCAGGTGGAGTCCTTGGTACACCGGGATTTATGGCACCGGAGATTGTAAGAGGTGAGAAACGCCCATCCAAAGATACAGACCGCTATTCCCTTTCTGTGCTGTTGTTTTATCTTTTTATGGTGAATCATCCATTGGAGGGAAAGCTGGAAGCAAGTATTCGTTGTATGGATATGGCAGCCAGAGTGAAGCTGTATGGCACAGATCCGGTGTTTATCTTTGATCCGAATAATAAGACGAACAGACCGGTAAAAGGAATTCATGATAATGCAACGATTTACTGGCCATTGTATCCGGAGAAATTGCGTCAGATGTTTACCAGAGCATTTACAGTCGGACTGAATGAGCCGAGCAAACGTATTACAGAGCCGGAATGGATGACGTTATTCTCTAACATGATGAGCGGAATGTTACAGTGTTCCTGCGGTGCACAGCTCTTTTATGATGAAGATCTGGAAACAAAGGGTGTGGCACATACCTGTTGGAACTGTGGAAAGACAATACAGGTACCAAATAAGATTATCATTGGAAAGAATCGGGTGCTGTTACATCAGAATACGAAGCTGTTACATCACCATGTTTACGATGATTTTGATATGGATACCGTAGTAGGTTCTGTCGTTCAGAATCCAAAGAACCCAGCACTCTGGGGAATCCGGAATGAGGACAAGGTGAACTGGACGTATCAGAAAGCAGATGGCACACAGATACCAGTTGCTCCAGGAAAGACAGCTGGAATTGCGAAAGGTGTAAAGATTTTATTCCCTGAATCAACAGGGGAGTTCAGATAAGGATTGAGAAAAAAATAAAAGCACATGTGGGAGGGATCAACCATGGAAGTATTACAAAGACCAGGCGGAGAGTTAGCAACAAGACCAATTCATTTCTTTTGGGTAGTAGATTGTTCCGGATCTATGTATGGAGAGAAGATTGGAATCGTAAATAATACGATTCAGGAGTGCATACCGGAAATGCGCTCAGCAGCGGACAATAATCCAAATGCACAACTTCTGATTCGTGCATTACAGTTTTCATCAGGAGCAAGTTGGATCACATCCAGTCCGGTGCCGGTAGAGGATTATGGCTGGGAAGATATGGATGCCAACGGACTGACAGAACTTGGAAAAGCATTTGATCTTCTGGCTGCACAGTTAAGTATTCCACCAATGCCGGAGAGAGCATTGCCGCCGGTGATTGTACTTCTTTCAGATGGACAGCCGACAGATGATTATAAAAAGAGCATAGAGAAACTGAAAAAACTGCCATGGTTCCGAAAAGCAGTGAAGATTGCAATCTCCATTGGACAGGATGCAGATGATGAAGTATTGATTGAGTTTACTGGAAATAAAGAGCTTGTTCTGCAGGCGAATAATGCAACAGCACTTGCAAAGATGATTAAATGGGCATCTACCACAGCTTCTATGGTATCCGCACCATCAAGTAAGCCAATGAATTCGGTTGCAGCATCTACACCTGCAGCATCCGTATCCACGCCTGCAGCTGCATCAGGAGCTTCCGTAGCATCTGCACCGGCAGATGATCCGTTTGCACCGGCAAACAATGGGGCACCACTGGTACTTGATATGAGTAATATTCCAAATCCAGATGATTTTGATGAAGGAGCTGTCTGGTAAGAAGAGGAGGAGTCGGATGAAACGCTATATATGTGACGGAATCGTCAAGGGTGCGACTCACGTAAGAAACCAAATGCCTTGCCAGGATAATAAACGAATTGTAGAGATTTCAGATAAAATTGCAATCATCGCAGTTGCAGACGGACATGGAAGTTCTAAATGTCCAAGAAGTGATAGAGGTTCCATGATTGCTGTTAATTCTTTCTATGAAGTCATGAAGAACTACCTGAAAGTTTATGGAGAAGATGAAGCAGGACTTTCTAATCTGATTACTTTCCTTAACCGGGAAGGGGATATGCGGTTTGCCCAGGATGTATGTGAAGAGTGGCAGGCAAGAGTGAAACAGTCTTTTTATAAAAATAAAGTAGATGGAATGACCGATGAAGATGGAAATATCAAGTGGTCGTCCGTATTTTCATTGTATGGAACGACACTGCTTGGAATGCTGGTGACTGACAGCTTTGTATTTTCCTTCCAGATCGGAGACGGAGATATCAGTGTTGTGACAAAAGAAGAAGTCGAACCACTGGTAGAACCGGAGAAATTCCTTGGAACAGAAACACATTCCCTTTCAAAACCGGATGCATGGAGAAAAGCCGTGGCATCGGTGCGAAGACGGGAAATGGAAAGTGAAGAGCCATATATGTATATCCTTTCTACAGATGGATTTGCAAACAGTTATACTTCTGATGAAGAGTACCAGAAGACATGTAAGGATTATCTGCAGATGATTCAAGAGCATGGAGCTGAGACAGTACAGGCAAATCTGAAGAACTGGCTGACAGAGACCAGTGAACTTGGGTGTGGAGATGATATTACGGTAGTGATGGTGTATTTTACAGGAGAGTAAGGGAGTCACAGGAAATGATTGTAGACCGCTATTATTATCATCAACTGAATAAACAAGAGCAGGCGATCTATAAGGCATTTTACAAAGGTGTAATGTCACATCAGGAGATTATTCCAATTCCGGTGCGTGGAGAATTCAGCCAGGAGAGTTTTGAGCGTATATTCATGGCAATGACGAGGGATAATCCATTGATTTATTTCTTGAATCAGTCCGCTTGTAGCACTGCCAGTGATATGTTTGGACGTCTTGCGATATGTCCGCAGTATTTTTTTACGAAAGAGAAGGTAAAAGAATATAATCGTAAAATTGAAAAAGTAGTGAATGAACTGGCAGGGCAGCTGCATTTGCTGGAATGTAATGATTACGAAAAAGAACTTCGGGTGCACGACTGGATTTGCCAGAACATTGAATATGATTATGAAGGAGCTGATACGGATAAAGTGTCCAGAGTGATTGCCTCACATAATATACTTGGTGTTTTTGCACATTGTAAAGCTCAGTGTGAAGGAATTGCTAAAGCAGTAAAGGTTCTTCTGAATGCAGTTGATGTAAAATGTATCGTTGTAACCGGTGATTCAATAAAAGGCGGACAGTGTGTGCCACATGCATGGAATATTGTGGATATTGATGGAGAGACGTATCAGTTAGATGTTACCTGGGATGTAGGAACGGCCAAATCGAGAAAGATTATTTATGATTATTTTAATCTTACGGATAGTTTGATGAACTTGGAGCACAGACCGGAGACTATTCTTCCAAAATGTAATAAAAGTAGTGCGAATTATTTTGTTAAAGCTAAGTGTGATTTTCATACTCGTTATGGATTATCAAGACATATACAGAAGCAGATTGAACAAGGAAAAAAAGAGATTTTCTTTCGAGTAAATGGGATATTAAAGAAAGAGAATATTATTGATATGGTAGATGCAATTTTACGTCAGAAGTATCAGAGTACCGAAACAACAAGAGTTGGTTTTTCATATAATTCAAATGAAAAAATCGGTGTTTATTATATAAGAATTAATTAGAAACAAGCGGAGGAGAAAGTATGTGGCATACCACAGAGATCGCTGATATAATGGCGAAAATAACAAATGACTATGGGTATAGTATATTCAAAAATAGAAAACTGTGTGTTGCTCTTTGTGGTGATTTATTTATGAAATATGAAAGAGAAAAACAGATATTTCAAATGTTATTTCAAGCAGGACTTGGTGAAGTAATAAATGACGCATCTTTTAAAACAGAACAGGAATTAAAAATCGGGCTTGCACGTGTGGATAGTTTTTTACAAAAACAGGCTATTGAGCAGGATGCTAGAATACATGTAATAGAAATAATGCAAAAATCATTTGTAAAAGTTAATAGTTTATCTGCAATTAGTATGTTTCAGCCGCAAGTTACAAGATCTTATAATGAATTGCATTTCCGATTGCTAATTCCTGAAGTCCAAGAATATGCGGATCGTATAGAACTTTCTACGAAGTTTATGTATAAAGAAACGGGGATTGAGGTTGATACTGTATTTGAAAAAGCAGTATATACAGATCGTGTCAATGATGTACATGAATCTCAAATGGACTATTGCTTACTGCCACATAAAAAGACAAGACGTTTTAAAACTACAATTTCAAATGAAGGTAATAAGAAGTTCTTGACGGATGCTGTGGTTGAATTTACTTTTCTTTGCAGTAATTACAAGAGAGTGATAATTTCTTATCAAATAGATAAAGAACGAAAGCTGAAGTTAACAAAAATCTCCATATACAAAATGACAGTAGATGAGTATGAGAAGACATGTGGTATCATTAATATGCTTCTTAAAGCGGATGCTGTTTCAAAAGAAGAAAGTAAAACAGAAATAAATTTAACACAGTTATCAGAAGAAGAACCAACGTATTTAAGTGCAAGTATACAAGAATATTCGGATGCTTTGCGTCGTGAGATTCACTTTCTAAAGATGGGGCGTGGAAAAAAATATAAAATTGTAAATGGTGTAAAAATCAATAAGGATGATAAAGGCATTTATACATACTCATTTGAATTGGAAACAGAATTGCATCTACCAGATGATGCCCCAGTTGTGATAGATACGAATAGTGGTTTTCATGCGGTTGGTACTGTTTTAATATGTGAGGACTTCCAGATTCTGCTTTTGTTGGATCATGATATAGGAGAAAAGGTACTGGCTGCGTATTTGATGGTAGAACCTTGGAAATTACTGGAAGCATTGAATAAGAGAATAACTACTCTGAATCCATGTATACATAAAATTGCAATTGATCTTTTAGAACAGGGTCCAAAACTATCAACAACTGAAGATATTTCCACAGTGGCAAAAGGGCAACCAGAAGTTTTGCGTAAACTGGAGCAAGATAATATTGTGGCAGTATGGGGACCGCCGGGTACCGGAAAAACATATACCATGTCACAGATAGCCAAAACTTATGTAAAACAAGGAAAAACAGTTTTAATCGTTTCACATAGTAATGTTTCAGTAGATGGAGTTGTAAAAAAGATTGTTGAGTTACTTGATGTAGATATGGAGCCAGATTTAAAAGCTGGAAAAATTCTTCGTTATGGATATGTGCGTGATGAAGAACTTGCAAAACATCCTTATGCTACTTCTTTTAATTTTGCATTGAGCAAGTGTAAAAGCCTTGCAGCTGACTTGGACAAACTCACTTTAAAAAGAGACGAATTAAAGGCTAAGAAAAAAGAAAAAACAGAAGAATATGATGGAATAGAGAAAAAGATTAAGCGTATAAGAAATGAAATACGAAAAGAAGAAAAAAGATATGCGGAACGAGCACAGCTAATAGGAACTACAATCTCACGTGCGACTATTGACCCTATATTTGAGATGCGACAATTTGATTTAGTAATGTTTGATGAGGTTTCAATGGCTTATGTACCTCAAGTGATTGCTGCAGCAACATTGTCAAAAGAGAAATTTATATGTGTTGGTGATTTTAGACAGTTGGCACCAATCTCACAGTGTCCAGATGCAAAGCTGTTAAAGACAGATATCTTCTCTTATTTAAAAATCATAGATAGTGTAGGTCACATGTATTGGCATCCATGGCTTGTTATGTTGAATGAGCAAAGACGTATGCATCCGGATATCGCTGGCTTTCCTAATAAATACATTTATAAAAGATTATTACAAAATCACACAAGTGTATTGAATTCAAGCAAGGATATTGTTAAGACAGAACCATTATCAGGGGATGCACTGAATTTAGTTAATCTTGCGGGTACCTATTGTGCAGCAGACAAAAATACGGATGGATCGAGATTCAACATATTTAGTGCTATTATTTCATTTTCAACAGCAGTAGCAGCTGATCAAGAAACAATAGAACGTGTCGGAATAATTACGCCATATGCGGCACAAACTCGACTGATTCGTGCAATGCTGAAGGATTATTATAAACAAAATGACTATCATATCAGTTGTGCAACTGTGCACCAGTTTCAAGGATCAGAAGCAGATTTGATTGTGTTTGATGCTGTGGAAAGCTATCCTAAAGCAGCTGTCGGATATTTGATGGGAAAAGAGCCAGATAGTATCATAAGGCTGATTAATGTAGCAATTACCCGTGCAAAAGGAAAACTTATTACAGTTGCAAACGATAAATTTTGGAGTAATCTTTATAAGGGTACAAATCATGTATTTTATAAATTGTTAGACTACATCAAAGAAGGGCATAAAGTAGTATCGAATAGTAAAAAAACATTATTGCCTTATATAGAGGATGTAAATCCGGGGAGTATGATGCAGATATACACAAATGAAGATGCTGCTATTTTTATGTTAGAAAATGATCTCGAAAAATCTAAAGGAAGAGTTGTAGTATCATTGCCAAGTAGCAATTTAAGAGAAACACAAGGTCAAATTATACAAGCTATTGATGATGCACATAATCGAGGAATTGATATTTGGATGAAGTCGAATGAATATAGTGGGCTTTCGGATGCATGGAAGCGATATTGTGTAGGAACCGAAAACGCCACATTTCCATTGATAGTGATTGATGATGAAATAGCATGGTATGGGTTGCCAACGGCCACTTGGAGCTTTAAAGTAGATAAGTCTTCTTCTTTAAAGACAGTTTTACACGTTATGGTCAGAATCAAAGGAAAAAATACAATTGAAATGATTAAGGCATTAACAGAACTGGAAGTTATTCAGGTTGGTGTTAATAAAAGACCATTGTCAAATAAAGAAAATAGCTTAAAAAATAATATTACTAAGGGGCAGACAATCAAATCTATTGGATTAGCTGCATTTGTAGAAAAAAAAGAATTTTGCCCAGATTGTAAAAGTCATATGATTCTTGCAAAGAACCAAAGGGGAACTGCATATTTAAGATGTTCCAACAAAAACTGTAAAAAAATGAAATACTTGACAGCTGATTTGCTGAATTGGTATATATCAAACCATAATGTAGCGTGTCCGAAAAACGATGGTGGTGACTTGAAAGGAATACTGGGAAAATATGGTCCATGCGTAAGGTGTAGCCGGGGGCATTTTCTAAAGCCAGAAGAGATATAGGTGATATAAAATGGATGTGCTTAAAATGTTTATGTATGGAATTGGATTTTTTATAGCTACAATTTTAATACAATATTTATTTTATAAAGTCAAACATAATACACCACAGAGAACTAATGGTATTATGGTTGGAACCAATGCAATTGTTGCGATATGTGTTTTGGGAGTGATAAGCCATAATGTTTATTTTTTTTCCGCAGTTATTGGTTTGGCTATGGCAGATAAATTAGGAAGAAAAATGGAATGGTGTAAATAATAACTATTTGACAGAAGGCATATTTTTGAATAACGATAGTAATGATTTCTCAAATTGAATGCATAGAGGTAAAAATAATAGGGGAAAAGTGATAACTATGTGTGGTAGATATTATATTGATTCTGATATGGCAGATGAAATCGAAAAAGTAGTGCATGATATAGACCAACGAATCCGGCAGGAACATTTTGCAGGAGATATTTTTCCAACCAATGTAGCATCGATCATTGAAAAAGCAGAACCTGGATTGAAATTGGATGTTTGCAAGTGGGGATATCCATTGTCGCAAGGAAAGAATCTGGTTATAAATGCAAGAGCAGAATCTGTTATGGACAAACCTTCTTTTCGAAATGGAATTCTCTATCACCGTATATTGATACCAGCAAGCGGGTTCTATGAATGGAATCGGTTAAAAGAAAAAAATGTATTTTCCAGATATGATGCACCAGTATTGTATATGGCTGGCTTCTGTGATTGGTTCGAGAATGAACGACGATTTGTGATTATGACTACAGCAGCCAATGAATCTATGATAAAAGTACATGACCGTATGCCGTTAATATTAGAAAAAGAGCAGTTGGAAGATTGGTTCGATGACAGGAAAATAGAACAGATTCTGCATCAGGTACCGGTTCAGCTAAAGCGAGAGGCAGAATACGAACAGCAGAGTTTATTCTTATAATGGTTCAGAGGAGAAATAGAAAGATGCAAATATTTGTTGATGCAGATGCCTGCCCAGTGGTTGCGATCATTGAAAAGATTGCAAAAGATAATAGTGTTCCGGTAATGTTGTTGTGTGATACAAACCATGTTCTGTCATCGACTTATAGTAAAGTTGTTGTTGTCGGTGCAGGAGCAGATGCAGTAGATTATAAACTGATTAGTATCTGCCATAAAGGAGATATTGTCGTATCACAGGACTATGGTGTTGCAGCAATGGCACTAGGAAAAGGTGCATATGCCATTCATCAATCGGGCAAATGGTACACGAATGACAATATTGATCAGATGCTCATGGAACGTCATTTGAATAAAAAAGCCAGAAGAAGTTCCCATAAGAATCATATCAAGGGACCGAAAAAACGAACAGAAGAAGATGATGTAAGGTTTGCACAGTCTTTTGAAAAAATGCTCATGATGGTACAGGAGAAATTTCAAAAGAATACTAAAACAATGGAGATAGGGGAGATGCACTTATGAGAACATTAGGAAATATTCTCTGGTTTATATTTGGAGGAGTGTTGGGTGGACTAGCATGGATTTTTGCGGGATGCATATGGTGTATTACAATCATTGGAATCCCAGTGGGACTGCAATGTTTTAAATTTGCATCTCTAGCATTCTGGCCTTTTGGAAAAGAAATTGTGTATGGAAATGGAATGTTCTCATTTTTGGTAAATTTAATCTGGATCCTGTTCTTTGGCTGGGAAATGGCATTGGGAAACCTGATAATTGGTTTTCTTTGGTGCATTACGATTGTTGGAATTCCATTTGGAAAGCAGTTTTTTAAAATGGCAAGACTTTCTTTCATGCCATTTGGTGCAAGTGTGATAGGGTAGAGCGAGAAAATAGATTAGATGGAAAGAGAAGAGGCATCTCTTCTTTTTAAAGAGTTGGTTCTTTCTCTCAGCCATTGCAGTTTCTCCTTTCTGTGAGAGGCAGTATAATCGTTACATTCAGCGCTTTTTCAATTTAGGGCAGGATAACAGAAGAATCAGGAGTTGAATAGATCGTGAACAAAGAAGAAATTTTTGAATATGTGCAGAAAAAGTATGGCACAATTCCGGAATATTTATGGAGTAAACTACCGGACAGTGCAGTACTCCGGCATAAAAATGGGAAATGGTATGCAGTGATCATGACGGTTGAAAAATCGAAACTGGGATTAGATGGAAAAGAGCCGGTTGATATTATGGACGTAAAGTGTGATCCGGACATGACGAATATGATTATTCAGACTTATGGAT
>OCPU01000117.1_pt1 | contig 88750 bp, 65 predicted proteins | sample 1538661 | NCBI WGS metagenome assembly OCPU01 (sample SAMN04571716, study PRJEB22368) | human gut metagenome | biome: human gut; material: stool | host: Homo sapiens | place: Luxembourg | collected 2012-10-19
GTCGGGAAAGCTGGCGAGCCGCTATTTAATTAATCTTTAGCATTTTGCATCTCGACTTAGGGCCTTCTTGCCGACATGTTAATCCAAATCCAGCAGTTTCCGCTGCAGTCAGCATGCTCGATTCGATTTTTGGCCAATCCAAGGTCTATGAGTCTTTTTGCCAATGGTATGTCCCCTGCGGCCCAACAAAGGTCTGGCCATTTGGAAACGCAATTGCACGCAGCGAGTTCAAATAGTGCTGAGTCGCCTCGTCCATATCTTTACCTCCTTTCGGGGCTCGATTTACAACCCATATATTTGGCTATCTGCCAAATACCATCGTGCGGGATTGAGCCACCTTGTGTCCCTCAAATCAATGAGTATGGCGAGAGCGCTGTTGAAAACGACTACAGCGCCCACTCTTCATTTAGGTTAAAGGCTTACAACCCGATCACAAACCTCCAACGCAGCAGATCGATGCGTGACGATGATGACGGTATGGCCGAGATTTCGCATACGATCCAGCATTTCTCGCTCGGTCTTGGGGTCGAGGGCCGATGTGCGTTCATCGAGCAGAAGCACGGGGGAGCCGGAGTAGACCGCACGCGCAACGGCAAGGCGTTGCTCCAGGTCTCCGTACCAGTTGTCGCTGGTGTCGTCCCAGGTTAGGTCCATCTGGCACCATTTGCCGTCGATCTTTACGGCGTTCCAGGTGTGGCCGTTGCCGGTGACGCGGCCGTTGGCGATGCCCGCGGCGTCAAGGAGCTTGGAGTAGATGCGCTGGTAGCTCTCGCAGGTGCCCTGGTGGCGCGTGAGGCCGCTCTCGGCCGAGCACCAGTTGAGGTTGTGGTCGTACTCCAGCTGGTCGAGCGTCCAGTCGTGGAGCCACAGGGCGCGGGCGTAGTCGGACCCGTCGGTATCGGCGCTGCATTTGTCGACTGCGGACTTCACGATGGCGCTGACCGCCGGATAGGCGTCGTCGTTCGCGCTCGCAAACACGTTTGAGCGCAGATAGTACACGCCGGCCGCCTTATCCATCAGGTAAAAGCGCAGGTAATAGGTGCCGCTAGCGGTCATTTCGAACTGGTAGTCGTGCGATGTGCATTCGCCGGTGTATTGCTGCCACTGGTTACGGCTGGGGTCGGCAACGCTTTCGCTGCTACCGTCGGGATCCATATACGTCGGTGCGTCCATACGGAATTGGTACGCACCGCTTCCGCCCGTCGCAGTCACATGGAACGTGGTCTCCTGGCCGAGCCTCGGGTCGTTCCATTGGACGGTGAGCGTGATGTCGCCGCTTTGCGCGGTGGTGCTGTGCTGGTAGTTCGCGGCCGCGTTCGCCGGTTTGATTTCAAATGGGATCGCGCAGGTGCCGCTGTAGTTCTGGTCGTCGGCGGTCACAACGGCGGTCGCCTGACCGATGGCTACGTTGTTCTCGTAGGCGACAGTGTACTGGTCGCTCGGCACGGTCGACGACGTGACGGTGGGCATCACGGGATTGCCCGTGTAGCGAATGTCGGTGTCCTCGATACTGAACATGCTGGCGTCGATCGGCTGCGTTGCGTTGGCCGTTACATTGGTGCCGGAGGCGGCGCTGATTTGATCGTTTGCCCGGGCTTGGCCCGACGTGGTTTCGGCTGGGCTCTCGTTAGGTTTGCCGGCGCTTTGCGCGGCGGGTTCTGGCGCACTGGCGATTTCGGCAAGCGCGGGTGACGGGATAAAACCAACCGTCATTACGAGCGAGAGCGCGATGGAAAGGACGCAGGAGGCAGGCTTACGCATGACGGCCCCTTTTCTGTAATCGGAACAGGTACGATTCTGCAAGCGTACCGGCATTTAATATGAGCAGGACATTGTCAAGAGGCAAAATCGGGCCTGGCCCCAACGATATGGGGTCAGGCCCTCTCCCTATATCAGCCCGTCCGCGGCGACCTCGGCGTGTCTTACCGACGCTCGTCTTTGCAGTTTAATATCCGCCCGCGGCGATCTCTCGCTGGGCAATCCGTTGCTACGGCTGAGGCTTCTACGTCGAACCGACAGTCTGTGCACGCGTGTGGCGCCCTGGGCGCTCGCAGAAAAGGGACCTGAGGTTCGCCTCAACGGCTTCGGATCAAACCGCTTCCAGGGTGACTGGCTTATGTGCGGGGGACCGCCCCCTCCTACGCCTCCTCGGCCATGAGGCCGACCGCCCACACCCAGCAGGCGAGCTCGCGCGCCGTGGCCTCGCGTCCTCGAGCGCCCTGGTCAGGTCGCGGGCGGCCTCGCACTCGTCGTCGGGGACCCACACCTCGACCACGTTGCCGACCGACAGCATGCGGGCGAGGAACTCGGCGTCGTTGCGGTCGTTCTTCCTGCGCCTGTCCGCGCTGGGCTTGATCATCTTCGAGACGGCGCCGACCACGCAGTCGACCCCCAGGCCGGAAAGCCTCTTCTGCAGGTCGAAGCCCGTGACCCCGGACTCGTACACGCACCTGGCCCTGGGGTCCACGGAACGGACCCACTCCGCGACGGCGCCGGCGTCGTAGCCGAAGGTCGCGGCACGTACCTCCCCGGTCATGACGTCGAGGGAGACGGCCTTTATCGAGCGGGCGTGGACGTCGAGGCCGACGAAGGTGGTAGTATCGAGCATGGGAGCCCCTTCCATGAATGCGGCGTGGCCGCCGCGGCTGAATTAGACACTCACCATTGTCGGCCTAATCCGTGGTCTTTCATGCAGCAGGGGCTCTCAATGTTTTTATGTCCTGCTCATATCGTCTGTAATCGGAACAGGTACGATTCTGCAAGCGTACCGGCATTTCAACGATTGCAGTATAAACGAAAAACCGCAGGTTGTAGACGAGTTTGGCGTGTTTCAAGGGCGCGGTAAGCATTTGCCGTTCCAAGCGATGTTGCGAACGCAGACTGGTGATTGCTTGCTGGCTTGTGGTGGTGTTTGGGTTGCTAAGCGAGGGCTGCTTGTTGCGTGGGTTGGTTTTATTGGTGTGGGTTTGGACACTGTATGGAGATGACGATGGCTGGAGCGGGGTAGGGAGTTGTGACGCGGATTGGGGATGCTGGGTGGCTGGCCGATTGCGTGCAACGGCCTAACGCGTTGTTTGCGGTGCACGGCCAATAGATCTCTGTAGGGGGCCTACCCAACGTAAGGCGTCTGAAGGCATTTCCCTGGAAGCTCGGGCTTCCTGGATATCTTGGCGATTAAGATGCGCCCCATGCTCAGCCGGCATATAGAATGGACTGTGGACGTGACGATTGCCTGCTGCTGACATGTTGGTTAATCGACGATGATGGCAGCGACGGAGATTGATTGGGGCAGTCGGCATGTTCGCGAGCGAAAAGGCGGCCCTGCTCGGCGATGTGCCGACTTTTATTGTAGCGAAGGCGTTGGTGACGCCGAGAGGCGGCAAGGCCGACAAAACTATTGCGAAGGCAAGGGATCAACATGGCATTTGAAGCACGTCAGAGTACGGTTGGAAAGCTGCTTAATGACTCAATCTATAGAATCCCTCGCAATCAGCGCGCTTACGTGTGGGATGAGCATAACTGGAAAGATCTATTCGAAGACATCAAGCTTGTGACAGAGGAAGTTGCTACGTCGCATTTCATCGGTTCGATAGTGCTGATGGAGGAAGAAGAAGAAGACAGCCTCGGGGTTTTTACAATAATTGATGGTCAACAAAGAGTTATTACCCTAACGCTCTTGCTGTCTAGCCTCATGTTCGCTTTCAAGAAAAGGAATATGATTAACCACGCTAATGGCACAAAAAAATATCTAGTGGCGATAGATACTAAGGATGTTGAGCACGCGATCGTCGCTCCGGAGAATCATTTATCATTAACGAGGATCGTCGAAGGAGTAATTGCTATCTCTCCTGAAGATGCGGCTGCCATGTCTGCTGTGGCTTTCTCGAAGAGCAAACGCGCGTCCGGATCAAAAGACGAACTGATCGTTAAAGCCTTCCAATATTTCAGTGCAAGTTTTGCCAAGATGAAGGATGAGGAGTTGCTGGCCTTCAGGGATGCGGTCATTTCTGTCGCATATGTAAACATCAAATCATCGTCTGAGGAAGATTCGTACACAATATTCGAAATATTGAATGCGCGAGGTATCGAGCTTGAGGACCATGAGCTTCTGAAGAACTATATTATGCGCTATATCCATCCTATAGAAAAGCGCGATGATGCAAAACAGGTATGGTCGGAAATTGAAGCAACAGTCGGCTCGAACATGAAAGCTTTTTTGCGTCACTACGCAATTCAAAAATATCGCCTAGGTCAAGGCGACAAGGATGGAGCATATAAGAAAATAAGGGATTTTACGGATCCAAAGAAGGCTGCTGATCTTCTCTATGATTTAAGGCTAAAAGCCGGATATTATGCAGAGATTGTCGAGCCAACCAGCGATGACAGAAATGCGGAAATCTTGAGTTTCTTAAGAACACACAATGTCCGCGTCTTCAGGCCGCTTCTTATGAGTTTAATGCACGCTCGCGAAATAGAGCAGCTAACGAGCGAGCAGTATGATGATGCGATTGGATTTATTTACCGGTTCTATATTTGCTATAAGATAATCGGGGGAATGGAGTCGAACCACCTATCGGATTCGATCGTGAAACACTCATACGCAATCGAGTTGAACTGCACCCAGCAAGTGTTAGATGAGTGGAAAAATAGTTTTAACGAAAAACTGCCTTCAGAAGAAACATTTCGAATTAATCTCCTTTCGCTTGGATGGTCTCATTCGTGGCCGTTGTATAGCGAAACAAAGTTGAAGGATCGCTGCAAGTTGGTCCTTGCCTTGCTCGAGGAGCTTAAGTCTGGTGTTAGGGTTTCTGAGGCATTTACAATAGAGCACATTCTTCCGGATTCGCAGGCTCAGGAAAACTCGATTATTGGGAACTTGCTCATGCTAGAAGAGCGACTTAACGCGAAATGTAAAGACAAATCGCTTAAGGAAAAGCTGCCCATATACGCTGAATCGCGTTATGCCACTACAAGAGCTTTTGCTAAACGCTATGCGAATGGTTGTTTTGACGTTAAGAAGCGCGTTGATTTTATCGCGAAAGATTTGTTTGAAATGGTCATCCACTAGCTTGCACCGCGCGGCCGCGGCGCTTGAGCTCGTCAAGAAGTGCATCGACCCGGCGATAAGGCGGCAGGCCGAAGGGTTCGAATGGGATCCGAAAGCGCTGGAGTAGGCTCTCGCCTGGCCATAGGAAAGGTAAGGGTGGAAACCGATGGCGGACAAGGAGCGACCAAGGTGAACGAGGATGACATCATCGGCGTCGTGAGGGAGTACATCGAGGACAAGGAGAACTCGTACGCCCTCATGCTTACCGGGGAATGGGGATGCGGGAAAACCTACTTTGTCGAGCACGCACTGACCGAGAAGCTGGAGGAGGATGAGAGCCGGCATCCCGTCGTGGTGGCGTCCGCCTACGGCGCCAAGGACTTAGCGGAGCTCTGCGGGGCGATTGAGTCTGGTTTCATCTCGAAATACGCCATAGGGTGCGCGGCCGGCGGGGAGAGGGGCAGGTGGGATTCACTCGTCGGGTTCGCCAAGGACACGGGAATATCGTTCCTCGGGAAAAAGATCAGGGAGCTGGAGAAGAAGGCGGGCGTCGATCTCAAGATGGCGCCGCTGAATGCCGTGAACCTCATCATCGGCCCCGAGACCCTCCTCGTCATAGACGACGTGGAGAGGTGCGACATGGGCATTCGCGAGCTGCTCGGGGCGGTCGACCACCTCGTCGTTGGCTGCAGGAAGAAGGTCCTCCTCGTCTGCAACGAGGATGAGTGGAGGAAAGGGCTAGGACCGAAGGGGGAGAAGGGGACGACCAGGGAGTACGAGAGCCTCATCGAGAAGACCGTCTGGCGGAAGTGCCGGTTCAGGCCCTCGGTCGGCTCGGTTGTGGAACGCGTTCTGGGAGGCGTGCTGGGCGGCATCTACCCAGGCGCGCTCGAGGACGCCGTTTCGGCGATTGAAGGAAGCGAATCGCCGAACTTGCGATCCCTCAGCAAGATGCGCCCCGTGCTGGTCGGGATGAAGGAATCCGGGTTCTTCGCTGAACCCACCGACCCGGAGTCTGCCAGGGCAGTTTTCAAAGAGGCTTTCGGCTTTGCAGCGGGGGCGGCGAAGGGGATGCGCATCGGGCCTCCGTCAAGCCGGGAGGATTCCATCCTTAGGGGTGGCATTTTCGAGTCGCGCCGGCTCAAATACGCCGCTCTGGACTTCATCCCCCGCTTTTTCGAGAGGTGTGAGGGGGTCGATTCCAAGCATGTTCGTTCCTGCCTGGAAGATTACCTTGCGACCTTTCATCCCGACGGGCCGGCCGCGCGGAAAGCTATTGAATGTATCGAAGGCATCAGACACGCCACTTTCCGCGATGCCGATGTCCTTGGCATGGTGGAGACTTTAGTCGCCGGGATTGTCCCCGGGGACGGGAGCCGCGGCTTGTCGTTCGACGTCTATCCCGACGTCCTGCGTGCCGTCAAAGGCATTGCGGGGGAATTTGCTGACGCCTTTCCCGAAGGGGTCGCGCCGCTCGTCAAGGCGATGGAATCCTCCATTGGACGGGATCCCGAGTCTGCAGTGAGGTCAATCGGAAAGAATCGAGTCGAATGGCAGGAGATCCCTTTCGACTCGAGCGAAGCGCATGAGATTCCGGCTTTGGAGGAGGTCGACAGGCTGAGGGAGCTCGCCTTGACGACGCTACGCGAACGGGAGTCGGAGTCTCTTGGCAACGTCCTGATAAACGCCCCCGACCAATTCGCGACGAAGCTCTATCTGGCTTTCTCGAAATCAGATGACTGGTCGGAACCCATCCTGTCGCTCATTTCCCTCGACACTTCCCTCCTCGCGAGGGCGATGGAGAAGATGCCTCCCGAAGATATTCGGCTTGTGCACAGTGTCCTTTTTCCGGGCGACCACATGAGGTCGTGCACGGCCTCGCTCGGGGGCGAGGACAGGAAGGCCCTCGTAGCTTGGGCCAAGAGGCTCGGATCGGAGATCGGCAAGGTCGAGACCATGGAGTATTACCAAAGGATCTATTTCGACGCCATATCCAAGAGTCTCGAATGTCTTGCCGATATCTAGGATCCGCAGCTGTTGCCAAGTTGAAACGTGGCTTAGGATTTGCAGAAGATCTTCTAATGGCAGTCTTACGACAAGGACGAGGATGCCCTAATGCCTTGCCCAGGCTCCATCCAGCTCCGCCGCGCAGCTCTCGAACACGCACCTAACGGCGGCCATTTCCGACGGGGTCACGCGCCCTCCGCTCGCCTTATCCGAGGGCCTATGCGGCGGGGCTTGACTTCGAGGACGTCGTCGACTCGTCCCTCGAGCTTGTAAGGCTTGCTGAGGTAGGCGGACTAGAGTAAGAAAAGAGAAATCAAAAGGCGAATTTATCGCGAGGAGCAAAATGTCCCAAATAAATCAGATCCAAGAAGAGCTAAGGCAGATCGAAGGCGGGCGTTTTCAAACACTAGCAAATCAGTATCTATATAGGAGATATTCGCTTAACAACATCATTGAATTAGGATCCCAATGCGGCACGGATAAAACCACGACCGGAGTGCCAGACATGTACTCCGTAGGAGAGAATGGACACTACCTCTTCGCGGCATACACAACCTCTAAATCCGACATCCGCAATAAGCTGCTAAATGATGCTAAAGACTGCCTCGACAGGAGCAAAACCGGAATCAATCCGCAACTCATAGATCGAATCATCCTGTGCCACACATACTTTCGCCTTTCACCTCTGGTACTCGAGGAGGTCCGTGCCATCGATCCACGGATAGAAATAATCGGGCCAGAGACAATTGCGAGCGACCTTGATGGAAAATACCCTGCGCTAGCGCATACGGTATTGGGCGTTCCACTCGGAAAGGGATCATTCATCGCCCCAGACCGCTTCATCGAGCGAAGCCTGAACGACCGTTTCTCAACCGACCTGTCGAAGCTCCTCATGCACAGGGATTCCGAGTTTTCAGTCATCGTCGAATCGATAGAGCAAAACAAAGCAGTGGTGATTCAGGGGCAGTCTGGATCGGGGAAAACCAAGATCGCCCTCGACGCATGCCTCTCATTCAGCAAACGGCATCACTGGGATCTTCTTATCTTGGACTCTAGGTATTCATCGCATCTCGACGATGATATCGAGCTGATTTTGTCGGAGTCGGAAAACATTATCCTTCTAGTCGATGATGCAAACGGCAACCTGTCACTTGAGCACTTGCTGGGAATCTGTTTGGAAAACAAAAAGCTAAAGATTGTCCTCACCTGCAGGAAGATGCACCGAAGCGAGTTGACCGCAAAAATCGGCAGTTATCTAAATTTCAGAGAAATAGAGCTGGAGCCTCTAACCGCGGAAAATATAGAAGCGATACTCGAGACCGAATACAACATAAAAAACATAGCACTGAGGGAGAGAGTATCGGCAATCGCAAACGGAAACCTGCGCTTGGCTATCATGGCAGCAAGCCCCATAGCAGACGGCAATTTCGAAGCCATCCAAGAGCCATACGATCTTTTGAACATCTATATGAATTCTGCTTTAGCTGGGTACTCCAGCAGGGAGCAGCGTCTCGCAGAGAACCTTGCAATCTACGACTGCTGCGATCTTATTGAAGGAGACCCTTGTTACGAGGAACTCTTGGGGCTGGGGTACGACGACGCCGAGATTCGGGATTTTGCATCCAGATTGAACGACCAGGAAATTGTCACGATCCTTACCTCAGCCGATGGCGTGCTAGCCATAAGAATGGAAGAGCAGAATCTTCGCGACTTCTTGATATGCCGCCACTTCGCAAAAGAAGGGAACGGCAGTTTTGCGGATTTCATTCTGCATACCGCAGAAATGCCGAACGCGCCGTATCTCAAAGCCGCCAAGTCAATGGCTGAAGTGTGCGGAAGTGCGAGCGTGTACGACTACCTTCGAAGGGAATGCGAGAAAGCTTGGGATGAAATAAAGAATCGGGATGCGCGAATTGCCGATCAGTTCATAGTCACATTCAATCAATTCCTCCCCATACAGGCGCTCGCCTTTGCCTCAAACCGCATCGAAAACGCTGATTGCGCTGACGTATCGGAAGAAATTCTCGGCATGAATTCGACATCCGACGGATCTATGCCCCTGCAAATTTCTGTATCCCTGATGAACTCGAGCGAGTATTCGCAAACAGCCTCCGAGTTGTTCGTGAAGTGTGTAGAAAGAGGCACCGAGCGAGCGGCCGAGTACAACTGGGCATGCGGGCCGGACGGCGCTTTCGCTTACGATCTCGATCGTACGGGATTCGATTTGGAAAACAGCAAACTCGATGCCCTCGCTCAAAAATATCAACAATCGCATTCCCGCAATGTTGCAGCATGTCTGATCGTCTTGACGAGTTCATACCTCTCTTCAAGGGCCCAGCGCGTTTGTCAAAACGGCATAACGTACACATACAACACTTTGACCTTCAATTTCACATCAGAGCTGGCCGAGCTCCACGCCCATTGCTTCCGGGCGCTCTCCGTTCTGGTCGAAACCGAATTCAGCAGGCAAGTTAAATCCACTTTTCGGCAGCACTTCTCGTTCTATGGCAAAGAACCTGAAGCGGAGTACGCAGAAAACATGTATTCGGTGCTCTCGAGGATTGAAGAGCTATTCCCCAAATATATAACCGAAGACTCGACAATCGATCTCTTATGCAGCTTAAGCATCAACCAGATTTACGAAACATGCGCGCAGAATCCCCCTCTGAGCCTCGATGGGTTCCGCCAGAGCGCATTCGACGCACTTGGTCTGGAGAACTCCGAGTCTCTCGTAGAGAAAGAACCGAGGATATCCGCGGAAGAGTTACCGCTAGAACGACTGACCGAAGCCCTGGGAAAGCTAGCCGAAGATTATGAGATTTCCGATAAAGAGTGGGAGTCGGGCAGGGCTATCGGAAAAGTCCTTCTGGAAATCGCCAAAAGGACCCCAGATACTGCCTCAAGCATAATCGCACGCAATATCGCTTCGTCGCCCTCGACGATCCCTGTCCCGTACGAAGCACTTGATCATCTTGCTGAAACCATCGGCAGGAAGGTCCTTAGAAACGAGCTGGGCGCGGTGATCGACGTGAGTGACCATCCGGCCCTGTTTGACTATCTTGATTTGCTAGCAATAAAGAACGGGCCCGACAAGGAGGAGCTCGACGAAATTCTCGCAAGACTCGATGACGGCAGAACGCATCTCTGCTTGGAAGATTTGGAGATAGTCGAGCCAAAGCATCCTGGCTATATCCTCAAATATGCTTCTTGGCTTTCCGAACATATACACAATGATGGGGTTTGGCGGTTTTTCGGCAACTGCGGAGACGAAAAGCGCGTCTCCGCTCTAGATTCGTACTTCGAATCCAATCCCTCACCGGCCGTCAACCTGTATTTTCTCGCACTTGAAGGATATCCTACTTTCGACTATAACCTCGCTTTCCTACGCTGCCTTTTACGCCTTGACAGCTCAATGATTGACCGTTTTTTGGAGTACGTTGCCAACCTCGACTACCGACAAAGGCACGATCTCCTGCGAAGAATCAGCTCGTTTTGGACCGTCCAGGATGATCATGCCTGGAATCTGCTGAAAGCAATGATCGATGAAGCGCTGAGCGAACCACTCGGCAGGCTTGAAATAGCCGTTTTGTTTCCCGTTCATGACGCAAATGCGCTCTCGAGCGATATTTTTTGGGAGCGCTTGGAATATACCATCCGCGAAAGGATCGCCGACGCAAATAGCCTCGATAGAATTAGCTGGGCCTTGTCCGATTGCAATGACGAGACGAGGATTAGGGCTATCACCCTCATTCTGACGCTCGATAAAGACGGGATATCGATCAACCATTTGGATCTCCGTCGATCTTCAATGAGCGGGTCCCCTGAAAAAGGCTTTATTCCAGCAAAGCTCAAGGAGATTGAGGCGATTGACTCGATTGCTGCTCAGCTGCCCGCAGGTGTTGCATATTTAAAACACAGAGAATGGCTGTCAAAAGTGAAGTCATCAATTGAAAGAGACATCGAAGACGAAAAGTGGAGGCTATTCCACGGCAGGCAGTAATCGACTTTAACACCTAGAATTAGGAAAAGCCTCGGGGCTCCTGCCTAGCCCTTCGACCTGCACTGCGTGCAGAAGACGGTCGAGGGCGAACCGTGGTGCAGCTCCATGAGCTCGAGCTGCATCGCCCTGAACAGGTCCTCGGGCTTGTTCAGCAGCCGCTCGTCGATGTTTGTGTCAACGGCCTACTGAATACTGTTCAGTTTTACGCTACCACTGACAGCGAGGTCGAAGTGGCTCGTTGCTATTTCGAAGCCGCGCGCGCGGCGCGGAAGGGCGGCGTGGACCCCGAGGCCACTGCCTACAAGCTCGACAAGATGATTTGGTTGCTCTGCGCAAGCGACTTTTACCTCGAAGGGGGTCTAAAGCTCTTTTCAACCAATGCACTTGTTGAATCGAACCTGAGCGCTTATTCGGGGGATGGCATTTAAATCGGAGCCACTTTCAGAAAAGCGGCGCTGCAAACGCATGCCAAAACTGGCAAATTATTATGAAAGGTAATCTTATGGCAAACGCAGAGGAATCAACTAAGGCCGGTCTATCGCGCTTGCAAGACGACGCAAGGCCGACTATTTGCAGCGACTCTCTCGAACTTATTTCGAATATCGCAGAGGTTGGCCTGGACGAAATTCTCCAAAACGAGTTCTTGAAGGACATCCCCGTCATCTCAAGCCTAGTGAGCATCTACAAAATCGGAAACAATATCCACAATGCGCATCTGCTGAAGAAGTATGCGTGTTTCCTCGATGAGTTCAACCGCGACTCTTTTGAAAATGGCTCATGGAACAAGTACAAGCAATACTTTGAAGAGTCAAATAGGAAGCGCGATATTGAGTACCTGCTTATCCTGCTCGAAAGATACATTGAGGAGGACAAAGCGCGGCGACTAGCAAAGATTTATGAGGCCTACCTAGATAAAGAAATTAGCTGGGACGATCTTCGTTTGTTTGCAGAGACTTTGGACAGATTTCTACCTGGAGACTACGAAATGCTTCGAGAAAAGGAAACTTTTCAGACGCTCAGAGGCAGAGATGCAGAAGTTCTTCTTCGATTAACCGGACTGGGATTGCTGATTGAGGATATCCATCGGCAGCAGTGGGACGTAGTAGATACGACGCTCATCTTCGACGATCCCGACGAAATTGAGAAAGAAGAAAGGGTTTATCGTAGGACCGAATTTGGAAACAGGATGGTATCTATACTTGGCTAGCTACTGCAGACAGCAATCTGAGCGCGCTCTTGTCGTCTTGGTTAAACTGCTCGGATCTACCAGTGATTTTTACTGCATTAGGCATTCGTAAAGGGAATCGGTTCTTCACGATTCGCATCCTTTCTAGTGCTGCCTTTATTTAATGATCGAGATATGCTCGGCGACTGCGGTGTTCTGCCCCTTAGGTTACAGACGGTTGTTTCTATTGAGCTTCCAGAGGAAATACATGGGGTTCTCTTTTGCCTTGGCTTCTCGCAAGAAATCTGCGGATTGAGATGCAACGGCCCCTATGCCGGCAGCCCCGAGGAAGGCCATGGCATCAGAAGGTGATGCGATTCCGTATTGCCCCAATGTAAAGCTCGCAATTCCGATAGCGGCTTCAATGCCTGCGGAGGTGACTAATCGGGATCGCTCGTTTTTCATCACTAAAGATATCTTGTGAAGCTCGGGCTCAATTAGGTCGTTCTTCAGGTCAGCTAATGTCGAGGTGTCGATGGGCCTTTCGCTCAGGCCTTTGGACAAGGTATCCCTAAACACAAGAAACGACTCTTCGTTTCTAATGCGGCAATCAAGGATGCTACGCAACGTTGCATTTTCAGCAATGGGGAGGGGGCAAGATAACCGGCGAATGGGTATGGTCTGATCTTTTCGAGGATAAAGGGTGGAAGTTGCGGACTCGAGGAACTCAATCTGAGCTGGACGAGTGGTTAAATACGAGCTATTCGAAAAATAGGGATTGACGAGGGCTTGAAAGCAATCGTCCAACAATGGCAGTAGGATAGTCAAGATGCCGCCTTTCTCCAGCATGTCTCTATCCAATCGCGTTTCGCCTTGGCTTGCATAGAGCGATTCGTATTCAGACGGGATTACCAGGAAATCGACATCCATCTCATCATGGGACCCATATGCATCCATTCCCTCAATCGCTACATACAGATTCCCATCTGGTGCTTGTTTTAAAGTGCACGAGGTAGAGGAACAGAATTGTCGTACGAGTTCATCCCAATAACTCGATATCAATCCTTTTGCTTTTGATTCTCTTTCGATTTGTCGCGCTAGGCAATCTTTGCAAAGAGGAATGTAATTGCTCGAAAATCCGAGTATTCCAGCTTTGACTATGTCTTCGACTCGCATGGTCAAATAGATCCCGAATGCAAGTTCATCGACTGAGACATAATCATCGTGCCCCATTTCGAATGCCGATTCTATAGGGCAATGAATCAGTGTTTTATCTGCATACAATGCTGAGAACTTTGCCAAATGGTAAATGTTTTGCTCTCGACAGGCATAGTCAGTGCAGGGGAATTTGCCTCCTTCAAGGGTGGAGTCAACAGAAAAATTGAACAGGGATTGATTTTCGATTTTTTCGATTGGGATAAGGGGTGCAAGGCCCCTAATAAAGGCGTCGAACCTCCTTTGCCCCAGTTCTTCTAGGTACGCAATTATTTCGGCAAGAGAGCTGTTCTTGAATGCGGCTAGATAAGAATAAAGGTCATCGTATGCATGAGTCGCCATTTCGCTCACCTACACTTTCGGAAAGAGTTTTGCGTCGTTATTTCCGAGGCGTCGTTGGGCTCGCAATCGACTCTAGTGTGCAGCTGCTTCTCGACGTACTCCCTCATGTTCTGCCTCCACATGTAACTAATTGATTTGCTATGTGCCATTATGAATGGTATATAGCAAATCAATTAGTTACATTTAATGGAGCATTGCGAGCGTGGCGCGCGCAAAGAAGAGTCGTTGTATGGAGGCTTCCGGCAACGGCCTTTTGTACGTCCGTGACTGTTGGGTGCTATCGCGGATGACGTCATTGTTGCCTGCACTCTCGATCCAAGGATGTAATTACGGAAGTGCGGGGAAAATCGAGAACCTTCGAGCACAACGCGATTTTTAGCACCAAAACCGCAGTTCGCGGAAGCGAAAACTGGGGCCTGGTTAGCATTTCTTCGATTTTCCCCGCATTTCCGAATTTGACCCCTTGCCGCACCTTGATCACGTCTTCAAGTGGCTGGTTCATCGCTAATGGAGTTTTCTGCGGTGCTTGAATTGCGGTGTTGTGATTAGGGCAAAAGGCTCTTGGCTCCGGGGAGGCTCATCGCACGAAAATTCAAGTTGCTGCTGAAGTAGGGCTTGCTTCGGCAGCGCTAACAATAAGGGCGGCTCTGCTAGTCTCGGGAGACCGCGGCATTCGGCGGGCCTGCCGAATGCCGCGGTCAGTAGCGGTCAGTAGCGGTCAGTATATTCTTCGGAGCCGTTTCTCTGGGCTTCGGCGGACTTGCCAACTCGCGCTTGGGCACTACTCAGTAGATTACTCAGCAGTGCCCAGTAGATTACTCAGTAGTGCCCAGCAGGGGGAGGGCAGCAAACGCAATGGGCCTGTTTCCCGGCTAGGACCTGCAGCCTCAAACTTCGCTTGGCATCCTGTAGAACTGGTGCGGGTCTTTCGGGCTTTTCCCTACCCATTCCAACAGGCCTCGCCCGGCAAGGTCTTTCAGAGTCTTCGAGGCCGTTTTCCTACCGACATTGGACTCCCGCGCGAGGTCGGAGGTCGTGATTTTCCCCTGAGCGGCGGCAATTGCCATCGCTGCTCGTTCGCGCTCGCTGAGGAGCGGTCGGTTGTCGGCCGCGGTTCTCCTGAAGGCCGCTTTCTGTAACCCAGGACGCTCGAAGACGACGACGGTGCTGTTGACGGTCTGCTCGAAGCGGAACCTCACGCCGGCTGCCTCGCAGGCCTCCTTGATGCGCGGTATGCCCGTGCCGTACTGCTCGATGACGCCGGCGCGGAACAGGGTGCGCGCGATCGCGGGGTTTCGGAGGCCGAACTCGCTCGCGGTACCGTCTAGGTGCTCTTGCGGCGAGTCGCCCTCGGGGAACAGGCCCGGGCTCACGATCTGGACGGTGTCCATGAACACGTTGACCTCGACGGCGGTGCCGGTGGTGTAGTCGCGGTGGCACAGCGCGTTGGCAACCGCCTCGCGGATGGCCTCGGCCGGGATCTCGGGGATCTCCTTGCGGTACATGCCCGTCTCGCCGATGACGAACTCGCGCCTGATGTTCGACGTCACGAAGTACTCGGCGAAGTCGAGCAGCTTGAGCATGGTGCCGCACTCGCGGCGCAGGTCGAGGATCTTGGCCTTGGTGTTGCCGCCCAGAAGCCCCAGCTTCATCCTGGGGTAGGTGTCGGATCCCTCGCAGAACAGCTCCACCGCGGCGTTTCTTAGGCTGCCGTCGGGCGCGACGAGGTCGAGCCTTGCCAAGGTGTCCTCCACGCCGGCGAACCCGCCGCCCACGCGTCCGGCCCTGCCGCCGCGCGCGACGAAGTCACGCACCGCCTGCTCGTCGGCGTCGGAGACGGGCCTGCCGGACGGCAGCGAGTCCCACGGGCTACGGGCGCGCTCACGCTTGACGACCATGGCGCTCAGCTCCGAGGCCGACAGCGCTTTGTTCGAAGTCCCCACGCGGGTGAAGTAGCGTCCGTCGGCGGAGTAGGGGGCGTCGGCACCTGAGAAGGCAATTTTGATGTATCGCAGCCCATCATCGGCGTCGAGGCACTCGACCGTCGGGAACACCGCGGGCTCGATCTTGTCGGACACCCACGACGTCACCTGGCGCAGCGTTGCGTCGCTGACATCCTGGCCGATGACATCGCCGTTGTCCTTCACGCCGAAGTAGAGCTCGCCGCGGCCGTGCTTGTTCAGCATGGCGCTGATGGCTTGCAGTGCTTCTTTATGCTCGCCAGTGGACTTCTTGAACTCGACGGTCTCGCTCTCGCTGCCCAGGTTCATCCGCTCTGCCTTTCCCGTTCGTTGCTTGTCTCGTTGGATTATACCGTGGTCACCATGGGCGAAAACGTGGAAGCGCGCTTGCTTGCCTCTACCATGTTCTCATGCGCCTTAATGCCCTTTGTGAAGAATCATCCCATTGGGAAACGGGTCCCTATGGAACGATTTTGGTATCAGGCATAGGGGGGCGCTATCGTGGATGTCGTCACCATTGCCTGCGCCCTCGATCCAGAGATGTAATTACAGAAGTGCGGGGAAAAATCGAAAACCTTCGAGCACAACGCGGTTTTTTTGTATCAAAACCGCAGGTCGCGGAAGCCTAAAACGGGGGTCTGGTCAGCATTCCTTTGGTTTTCCCCGCACTTCCGAATTTGGCCTCTCGCCACATCCCGATTACGTCTTAAAGTGGCGCAAAAAGCCGTGTGCTCTGCTTGATTTTGCTCAGGAATTATGCCTGAGGGGTAGTGGATTCGCCTTTCTCCGCCGTGCAGCGGCACGTGTAGGGCTCTCTGGCTCAGGCGCGAGTCGCTTCCCGTCTGAAAAAGTTCTTAAAACAGCTTTAAAGTTGCCTTTGGCCTACATTGACAGCGTACAATACGCATGTTTACCATGGCAAAAGCTAAATTTGGGGAGGGGGAGCGCACGGTGGAAGTGCTGGTTGTTGGCAATACCGCGTATGTCGATGACGACTTTTGTGCCAAGGCGTTTCCCGGTGACCATGTTCAGGTCGTGGCGGCCAACGAGGCGCGCCGCGACGGGTCGTCGCTCCATGCGTCTTGGAAAGAGCTGCTGCAGCACCTGGACCAGGCTTACGAATTCGACCGTGTGGTCTACCTCTCTACCTATCTCACGCCGCATACCGAGGCCGTTGGCGACATCGAGCTGCTGCGCTCCGTCTTTCGAGCTTGCATGGGTCGCCAGATTCAGCTGCTGTTTGTGACTGGTCCCATGGGAGCGGACGGTGCGGTGGACGTTGCGGGGCAAAACGGCAAGGGCATCATTGCCCGTGCGGCCAACGACCTGTGCCGCTACTATGCGGTCCGCGACGGCATTCAGGCCAAGATCTTGCGCGTGCCGTATCTGTACACCGCCTCGCCCACGCTGGAAGACCCGATTTTGACCCCGCTGTTCGAGGCGTGCTCGCAAGGCTCTGCTGTCATGAGGGCTGGGGCGGACTCACCGCTCGGTGCCCTCTGCGCCGAGGAGCTGGCCGTTCTGGTGCGTCGCATCTTCGACAGCTGGGATGCCACATTCGAGGAACTCGAAGTTCCGGATAGCTTTGCCCACACCGTGGGAGACCTGGGCGAGGCGCTCAAGGGCTTGTTCCCGGGGCTCGACATTACCTACGACGGGGACGCCGTCGTCTCCATTGCTCCGAGCGATACCGTCCGCACGCGCTACGGGTGGTTCCAGCGCTATGACGTGCTGCGCGATCTTTCGACCATACACGCCCGCTGGGAGCAGACCCTCGCGGGCAAGCGCCATCCGCTGCGTGCCGCCATCGACCGCATGCGCGGGCGGACACTGCCCATCAAATGCCTGGAGACCGCGCTGGCCTGGGTGCTCTTTGAGGGCCTGGAGCTGGTGTTTTCGCAGTCTGCTCAGCTTAACGTGCTCGACTACCGCCTGCTGTACGTGGTACTGATCGGCACGCTGTATGGGCTCGATTTTGGCCTGGTTGCGGCGCTGCTGGCGTCGGTGGGTTTGGCCGCGAGCTACTTTACTCAGTACGGTTATACCTTCCAGGGTCTCTTTTACGAGCCGTCCAACTGGCTGCCGTTTATTGCGTACTTTGTGGTGGGTGCCGTGTGCGGCTATGTGCAGCTGCGCAACAGCGAAGCCATTAGGGCGGAGCGCGATCAAAACGAGCTCGTGCGCAACCGCAATACGTTCCTTACGCAGCTCTACCACGACGCGATCGAGGACAAGCGCGCGTACAGGCGCCAGATCGTGGGTCGCCACGACAGCTTTGGCAAGATCTTTGCCGTGACGCAGGAGCTCGACGTGCTCAACCCACGCGATATCTATCGCAAGTGCTGCGAGCTTCTGGGCGAGATCCTCGAGAACGATTCGGTGGCGATCTACCATGTTTCGGGCGGGGCATTTGCACGCCTGGTGGCAGCAAGTCCCGCGATTGCTGAAGATGCCGCACGCTCGCTCACGCTTGAGCAGCTTACACCTCTTTTGGGCGACGGGGGTCGTTCGAACCTGTGGGTGAACCGCGAGCTGACGCCGGGGCTTCCCATGTTTGGATACGCGATCGAGCGCGACGGGGCACCCGCCGTGTTGATCTTTGTGCGTAGTGCGGCCGAAAACCAAATGACCCTCTATTATCAAAACCTGTTCCGCATCTTGTGCGGGTTGGTCGAAAGCGCGTTGGGCCGTGCCTTTGACTATGAGGCGGTGGCGCAGGATAAACGCTGCGTTGACGGCACTTGCGTGCTCAAGCAGGCTGCCTTTGGCCAAGAGCTCGCGGCGGAGCAGGCACTGGCAGATAGCAAGATGGGGAGTTTTTTGCTCCTGCGCGTGGTACCGGGCATGGAGCCTGTCGGCGAGCTGGTGGGCGCAATTGGGTCGGCAATCCGCGAGAGCGACGCGGCGGGCTTGGTCGACGGCGACGTGCTCTACCTGCTTATGCGCCAGGCAAAGGCGTGCGATCTGCCCATTATCCGCGAGCGCCTGAGCGCAAAGCATATTGCGGTGGAGCCCGTCGACGGCGAGGACATCGTGGCGCTGTTGCAGCACATCTCTTACACCGGTGACGGTGAGGGAGGTGCCGCTTGATCTCGCTTGTCGTTGCTGCCGTCTTGCTGCTGATTCATGCGTTGGTTTGCCTGATGCTGTGGACGCTCATGAAGCTGGGCCTGCTGCCGGTGCGCGGACACATGCTGGCTGTGATAGTGCTGGTGCCGCTGTGGGGCCCGTTGCTGGTGGTTCTGCTATCGGTCCGCAGCGCGGTGTTTGGCGAGGGGCTGAAAGAGTCTGCGCTGGAGTCGCTGCGCTTCAACGACGACCTGCATCGCAGCATCCTAGTGCACGAACGTGATGCCGATGCAGGTGTAGTGCCGCTCGAAGAGGCGCTCATCGTCAATGACCCGGCATACCGGCGCCGCCTAATGCTCTCCATGCTCACCGAGGAGCCCGACGCGTACCTGGCGCAGCTGCAGGCGGCTAAGCTTAACGACGACGTTGAGGTGGCGCACTATGCCGCGACGGCGGTGGCGCAGATCTCCAAGGAGTCCGACCTTAAACTGCAGCAGCTGGAGCGTGCCTTTAAGACGGACCCGAGCGCGCAAAACCTCAACGAATACTGCGATTTTCTTGGTGAATTCTTGGGCTCGGGCTTGGCCGAGGGGCGCGTGGCTCAGATTCAGAGCCAACAGTACGCGCGCCTGCTTGCGCGTCGCTGCGAGCGCGAGGATACCCTTGAGCTGCGCATTCGATATGCGACGGCGCTGGCCGATGTCGGACAGATCGACGAGGCGCAGGCCGTGACCGACCAGCTGATGCTCGACGTGCCCGAGGAGCAGGAGGTTTGGATGCTTTGCCTGCGCCTGGCCGTGATGCGCCGCGACGGTGACGAGGTCCGCCGTGTGATCGATGCGATTGACAAGCAACATGTGTATTTGAGCGCCGACAACCGCGAAAAGTTGGCGTTTTGGCGCGACGGGGAGGAGGCCAGTTGAGCGTGGCGCAACATATCCGCGACCGTGCAGGGCGCTTTCGTTGGATGGGACTCCTCGTGGTGTGGGCGGTCTTTATTGTCATGGCCGCCGTGCTGCTGGTGGAGCGTGCCGGCGTGCAGTACAGTGCGGGCCAGCATAAGCTGGGGATGCTTGCCGCCAACGATGCGGTGCCGGCCTCCTCGGCAATCTTTGGCCAAAAGCCCACGTGCCTGGTCATTACCGATTCCGATCAAGCTGGCGTCGAGGACGTAAAGGAACAGTTCGACCAGATCCTGCTCGACATGAAGATCGCCCATCGCGATGTTGATATTGCCACCGACGGTGCGGACGCGATCCCATCGCTCACGTCGTTTGATCGCGTGATTGTGCTTATGCCCTCGCTTGACGGGCTGGGTACGCATCTGACCGATCTGATGAGTTGGGTGAGTGCGGGCGGCTCACTCATGCTGGGCATGACGCCAGATAACTCGAACTACCTGCAGGCTGTTGCTTCCAAGCTTGGGATCGAATCGGCCGGATATGACTATGCGACAGCCGAAAGTATTGTTCCGAGCGATGACTTTATGTTGGGCGGAGGAGAGCGCTACGAGTTCTCGGATCCCTTCGATTCTTCGCTTTCGGTTTCATTGCGCGAAACGGCGCGCGTATGGGCAAAGACCGGTGACGCGGGCACGCCGCTCATTTGGTCTAACGATTGCGGCAGTGGTCACACCGTGGTGTGCAACATTGGTATCTACGACAAGGTCATGCGTGGGTTCTATGCTTCGGCCATAAGCTTGCTGGGTGATGCCACGGCCTATCCGGTCATCAACAGCGCCGTGTTCTATTTGGACGACTTTCCTAGCCCCGTGCCCTCGGGCGATGGTACTTATATCAAGCGTGACTACGGCCTTTCCATTGCGGATTTTTACACCAAGGTCTGGTGGCCCGATCTGCAAAAGCTTGCGCAAAAATACGGCATTCGCTATACCGGCGTGATGATCGAAAACTACGAGGACGCGGTCAACCAGACCGAGCCTGCGCGCCAGGCCGATACCACACAGTTTCGCTACTTTGGCGGCATGCTGCTGCAGATGGGCGGAGAGCTGGGCTTTCACGGCTACAACCATCAGCCTCTGGCGCTCTGGGATACCGACTATGGTACGTTGTACGTCTACAAGACGTGGAAAAACAAGGAAACGCTCGTCGCATCGCTCAACGAGCTTATCGCCTTCCAAGATGAGGTGCTGCCCAACGCGCACGGCTCGGTTTACGTGCCGCCGTCAAATATCCTTTCGGCCCGTGCACGCAAGCTTATCGGCACCGACGTTCCGCGCATTAAGACTATTGCCAGTACGTACTTTGAGGACGGTACCGACCTGCCCTACGTGCAGGAGTTTGGCGTGGCGAGCGATGGCATTGTGGAGCAGCCGCGTATTGTTTCGGGCGGCATGGTCGACGATTCCTATATGCGCCTGGCAGCCGTGTCCGAACTCAACATGCACTACGTGAGTACGCATTTTATGCACCCGGACGACCTTTTGGACCCCGATCGCGGAGCCAAGGAGGGCTGGGAGGTCTACAAGGGCGGCCTGGTCGACTACCTGGAGTGGCTTACCAAATCCGCGCCCGACCTGCGGCACCAGACGGCGTCGGAGTGCTCCGGTGCCATCCAGCGCTTTTCGTCGGTTACGGTAAGCGTGGATACCAGCGCTGATGCCTGGACGCTCAGCCTGGGCAATTTCCACGACGAGGCGTGGCTCATGTTCCGCGCCAATAATGGCGAGCCGGGTGCGGTGACGGGTGGCGAACTGACGCACCTTACAGGCAATCTGTATCTGCTCAAGGCAAATGATAAGACCGTGACGATCGAGCGCAAGGAGGGTGGCGATAAATGAGAATCTGCTTGGTACTCGAGGGTTGCTACCCCTATGTGCACGGCGGCGTATCTACCTGGATGCATGGCTATATCCAGGCCATGCCCGAGCACGAGTTCGTGCTGTGGGTGATTGGCGCGCATGCTGCCGACCGCGGCAAATTTGTCTACGAGCTGCCCGGCAACGTGGTCGAGGTGCACGAGGTGTTCCTGGACGATGCCCTGCGGCTTTCGGGCGAGCAGCACGAAGCCAGTTTTGACGACCGCGAGCGCGAGGCGCTACGCCGTCTGGTGTCGCTCTCCAATCCGGACTTGGACGTGTTATTCGATGTCTTCCACCGCCGTCGCGTGCATCCGCTCTCGTTTTTGCAGAGCCGAACGTTTATGGACATCTTCCGCGACGTGTGCCTTGCCGAGTACCCCTACACGCCCTTTGCCGACGCATTCCACACCATGCGCTCTATGCTGTTGCCGGTGCTCTACCTGCTGGGCAGCGAGGTGCCGGTTGCCGATGTGTACCACGCTATCTCGACCGGCTACGGCGGCCTGCTCGCCTGTCTGGGCTCAAGCGTTCACCATGCGCCGGTGCTGCTCACCGAGCACGGCATCTATACCCGCGAGCGCGAGGAAGAGATCATTCGCGCCGATTGGGTGGTGCCGTCATTTAAGGACCGCTGGATTCGCTTTTTCTACCTGCTTTCGGAGGAGATCTACCGCCGCGCCTTCCGCGTGACGAGTTTGTTCCATAACGCCCGCAAGACGCAGATTGATATGGGCTGTGATGCGGACAAATGCCTGGTTATCCCCAACGGCATCCAGTTCGATCGCTTTAAGGATATTCCCTTAAAGCCCGATGATGGCTGGGTGGATATTGGCGCAGTGGTGCGCTTGGCGCCCATCAAGGACGTCAAGACCATGATCTATGCCTTCTTTGAGCTGCACGAGCGCCTGCCTAAGGTGCGCCTGCACATCATGGGCGGCGTGGACGACGAAGAGTACGGCGCCGAGTGCCACGCGCTGGTCGATACCCTGGGCGTGCGCGACCTGATCTTTACTGGTCGCGTCAACGTGGTCGAGTACATGGAAAAGCTCGACTTTACCATTTTGACGAGCATCTCCGAGGGCCAGCCGCTCAGCGTGCTGGAGTCGCTTGCAGCGCGCCGTCCCTGCGTGACGACCGAGGTGGGCTGCTGCCGCGAGCTACTCGAAGGCGCCCCGGGCGACGACTTTGGCGTGGCGGGTTTTGTGACGCCGCCTATGTATCGCAAGGGCTTGGCCGATGCCATGGAACGCATGTGCACAAGCCGCGCCCGCCGTATCGAGATGGGGGAGCGCGGCCAGCGCCGCGTTGCCACGTACTTTTTGCACGAGCAGATGCTCACCAACTATCGCGCACTGTACGACGAGACGGCGTGTGCGTTTAACCTGCCCAGAGAGGGGGAGTAGCCGGTGGCCGGAATTGGTTTTGAGCTCAAGCGCCTGTTTAGGCGCAAGGGCCTGTTTGCCACGATGCGCGCTTACGGCTACGCCGGCATTGTGTGCACGGGCCCGATGCTGCTGGGTGTGCTGCTCCAGGTGGGTATCTTGGTACTGTGCGGTCTGTGGGGTGTGGGCCGTGCCAACCAGGATCTGCTGGTGTGCATGGTGACCTACACACTGCTGGCCTCGCTTTTGCTCACGAGTTTTTTCTCCATGCCGGTCACGCGCTTTTTGGCTGATATGTTGTTTGCCGAGCGCGAGGATGAGATCCTGCCTTCGTTTTGGGGCTCCAACGCCATCATGCTCGTTGCGGGCACGGTGCTCTACGGCGTCTTTTTGCTGTTCTCGGGCGCTACGCTGCTGCAGGGGCTGCTGTGCCTGTGGCTGTTCAACATTATGATCGTCAACTGGAACGGCATGAGTTACCTCACGGCCATCAAGGATTACCGCGGCATCCTGTGCAGCTTTGCGGCCGCCATTGGCGTGACGTGCCTGTGCGCCCTGGCCGCGCTGGCGCTGGGACTGCCGCCGGTCGAGGGCCTGTTGGCGTCAATTGCCCTGGGCTACGGCGTCATGCTCGTCTGGGACGTGGTACTGCTGTACCGGTATTTTCCGCAGAGTGACCGCAGTCCCTGGCCCTTTTTGCAGTGGCTCGATCAGTTTATGCCGCTGGCGCTCACGGGCCTGTTAACCAATCTGGGACTCTTTGCGCACCTGGTGATTATTTGGGCTGGTCCCATTGGCGTTCAGGTCAAGGGCTTGTTTTATGGTGCGCCCTACTACGATGTGCCGGCGCTGATCGCGTTTTTGACGATCCTGGTCACGACCGTCAACTTTGTGGTCTCGGTCGAGGTCAACTTCTATCCACGCTACCGCGACTACTACAGTCTGTTCAACGACGGCGGCGTGGTGGGCGACATCGTGGTGGCAGAGGAGGGGATGCTCTCCACGCTCAACAGCGAACTGCGCTTTTGCGCGCTCAAACAGTTGTTTGTGACCGCGGCGGTCATCTCGCTCGAGACCACGGTGCTGTCGGCCTTACCGTTGGGCTTTAACAACCTTATGCACGGGTATTTTCGCACGCTGTGCGTGGGCTATGGCCTGTATGCCGTGGGCAATACGGTGATGCTCATCTTGCTGTACTTTACCGACTACAAGGGGGCCGTGATGGCATCGGGGCTGTTTGCCGGTGTGGCCGGGCTGGCGACTGCCGTGTCGTTGCTTTTGCCGCAGCAGTTTTACGGCTTTGGCTTTTTGTTGGGTGCAGCGGTGTTTTTTATCGTGGCGCTTCTGCGGCTCGATACCTATACCGCCAACTTGCCGTATCGTATCCTGAGCCAGCAGCCCATTGTGGCGACCGACAAAACGGGTCGCTTTACACAGCTGGGCCGCTTGCTCGACCGTGCCGAGCAGCGCTATGAGGAAGGTCGCCATAAGGGTGAGCCATATGGCGCGTTTGAGCGCGCAGTAGTTCACGTGTATCGCAAGCATTGGGGAGGTTCTGATGACCGATAGGATGATGTCTCGCCGTCGCCTGTTTGAGGCGGCTGCCGGTGCGCTGTTGCTTTCGGGCTGCTCGGTGCAGGAAGACTCCTCGACCAAAAAGGTCAAAAAGCAGGACAAGATTAAAAAGACCGAGGCCTCCGACCAGTCCAAGCACCTGCGCGACAAGGACGAGCTCTACGAGGTCTACGATGACTCGGGTATTGTGACCATGTACCTGACGGTCTCACGCGGCAACAGCTCCGAGAACACCGACCACAGCTGGGCCGAGATCAACACGTACTCGGTGTATGACTATGCCGACATGGGCGTGACGCGCTATCAGGTTATGGGCCTGCTGCAGCCGGGCGACGAAGACGGCCCGGTGGGCGGCGAGGTTGGCTATGGCGAGGAAGCGCCCAATGCTACCGTGCAGGTGCGCGGTCAGACATCAAGCATGAACTCGCAGAAGAATTACAAGGTGGAGCTCAAAAAGGGCAAGGGTACCTGGCGCCAACAGCGCGCGATTGCGCTCAACAAGCACATGGGCGAGGGTATGCGTTTTCGCAACAAGATGGCCTACGACCTTATCCGCGGGATTCCCCAGATGATGGGCCTGCGCACGCAGTTTGTGCATCTGTGGGTGTGCGACCAGACCGAAAAGTCCAACGACACCTTTGAGGACTACGGCCTGTTTACGCAGGTGGAGCAGCTCAACAAGACGGCGCTTAAGGCACATGGCCTGGATAAGAGCGGGCACCTGTACAAGGTGAACAGCTTTGATTTCCATCGCTACGAGGACACCATTAAGCTTGCCGATGATCCCGACTACAACCAGGCAAACTTTGAGGGCATGCTCGAGATTAAGGGCGATTCGGACCACACCAAGCTCATCGAGATGCTCGATGCGCTCAACGATGAATCGCAAAAGATCGACGATGTGCTCGACACCTACTTCGATACCGAAAATCTGGTCTATTGGCTGGCGTTTCAGATCCTGACGGGCAACTGCGATACGCAGAACCGTAACTGCTATCTGTACAGCCCGCTTAACTCAAACACCTGGTACTTTTTGGATTGGGATAACGATGGCATGCTGCGTAAGCTGGAGCTTTCTCTTACCGGGTTTTCGGACTACGCGAGCTGGGAGCGCGGTGCAAGCAACTACTGGGGCAACGTGCTGTTTAACCGCGCGTTGCGCAGCAATTCGTTCCGCAGCGAACTCGATAGCGCCGTCAAGGACCTGCGCTCGTATTTGACCGAAGAGCGTCTGAGCAAGATGGTCGAGCATTATCGCGAGGTCACGGAGCCACTCGTCTTTGCTGCGCCCGACCTGGAGAATCTGCCCGTGACGAAGGACGAATACGAGCAGATTGCCGCGGCGATTCCTTCCGAGATCGAGGAGAACTATAAGAGCTTTCGCGAGAGCTATAAAAAGCCCATGCCGTTCTACATCGGCGTGCCGCAGATCGATAACGGCAAGCTGCGCATTAACTGGGATGCGTCCTACGATTTTGAGGCGCGCGACATTCGCTACACCGTTGAGCTTGCGCGCGACTATGCCATAAGCGACGTGGTCTTTAAGGCCGAGGATGTGCTGCTTCCCGAGGTGACCTGCGATGCGCCCGATACCGGCCAGTATTTTGTGCGCGTGCGTGCCACCAACTCCGACGGCTATACGCAAGATGCGTTTGACTACTATGTGACCGACGACGGCAAGCACTACGGCATGAAGTGTTTTTACGTGCAAGACGGCGGTAAGGTCGTGGAGGATACGTATGAGGAGGGCTAGCGCGCTGCTTGAGCGCCTGGCGGCACCGCCTGTGCGTGCCACGCAGGAGCGTTACCGCCACGAGCTCAAATATCTCATTAACGAGGGCGAGCACGCCGCGCTTGCCTGTCGCTTGGCGCCTGTATTTAAGCTGGACAAACATGCGCGGGCGGGCGGTTACACCATTCGCAGCCTGTATTTTGACGACTACTGCAACTCGGCCTACGAGGAAAAAGACGCCGGCATTCTCATGCGCAAAAAGTATCGCGTACGCATCTATAACGGCAGCGACAAGGTGATTAAGCTCGAGCGCAAAAAGAAGTACGGTAGCTGGATCTATAAGGAGGACGCGCCGCTCACACGTGGCGAGTTTGAGCAGATTCTGGCTGGCGACTACGGCTTTTTGCTGAGGAGCCCCTATCCGCTCTGTCGCGAGTTCTACATCGAATGCATCTGCAACATGATGTGCCCGCGGACCATCGTGGACTATGAGCGCGAGCCGTGGGTGATGGACGAGGGCACCGTGCGCATCACGTTTGACATGAACGTGCGTGCCGCGGTGGGTAGTTTTGACATCTTTGACGCTACCTTGCCCGCGCTGCCCGTGCTGGACCCCGGCAAGCTGGTGATGGAGGTCAAGTTTACCGAGTTCTGCCCGCAACTGGTGCGCGATTTGGTGCCGCCGGGCGCAGCCGAGCTTACGGCGGTCTCCAAGTACTGCCTGTGCTACGACAAGACCGCCTACCTGCGCGGATTTAATTACTGGGAATCGGATTTTGAGAACCGAGGGGATATCTAGACCATGAGCACCAGGGACTTTTTTAAGAACTCCGTTTTGGAGGCGTTTGGCCAGGTCGACCCTGCCAAGATCGGCCTGTCGCTGCTCGTGGCGCTCGCCATGGGCATCCTGATCTATTACGTCTACAAGCGCTTTTTTACCGGCGTGGTGTATTCGCGTAGCTTTGCCGTGACGCTTGTGGGCATGTGCGTGCTCACCTGCATGGTTACGCTCGCGATCTCGACGAACGTGGTCATCTCGCTCGGTATGGTCGGTGCTCTGTCCATCGTCCGTTATCGTACGGCGGTCAAGGACCCGCTCGACCTGCTGTATCTGTTTTGGTCCATTACCACGGGCATTACGGCGGGAGCCGGCATGTATGCGCTCGTGGCGCTCACGGCGGTGGTGATCGTGGTGATGATCGCCGGCTTTGCGAGCCACCAGGACAAGTTGCGCGTGTACATGATGGTCATCCATTACACGGGCCAGACCACCGGCGACGATATCGTGCGTGCATTTGGGCGCACCAAGTTCACCGTCAAGTCCAAGACCATGCGCGGCGACAAGGTCGAAATGGCCGCCGAGGTGTTCTCGGACGGTGTGGATATGCCCTATGCTGACGCCATTCGCGCGCTCGACGGCGTGGAGGACCTAACGCTCATCCAATACAACGGCGAGTACCACGGTTAGAACCCTAGCGAGCAATTGGGCTCTCCTGGTCGAGCATACGTCAGCGAGCGGGCAGCTGCCGTGGCGAGGTGCCGCGAAAGAGGAGCGACGCGTACTTCATGTACGCGAGCGACGGTTTGAGCGGCAGATCGTCCGGCAGATACCCGCGCAGCGTCGAGTAGTCCGGCGTTCGTCAGAACGCCGGAACGAACAGGTATCATGGTGAAAGCGATTTCAATGACAGGGGTGCTCGTGGTAAAGATGAAAGATGTGGCCGAGCTGGCCGGCGTTTCGAGCGCCGCCGTCTCGCGCTACCTCAATGGTGGGTACATATCGGCGGACAAGGCCGAGCGCATTAAGCAGGCGATTGAGCTGACCGGATACGTGCGTTCTAGTCAGGCTCGTGCGCTGCGCACCGGCTCCACCAAGCTCATCGGCGTCATCGTACCCAAGATCAACTCGGAATCCGTGAGCCGCATTACTGCCGGCATTGGCCAGGTGCTCGGTCGTCGTGGCTACCAGATGCTGCTTGCCAACACCGACAACGCGGCCGATCGTGAGCTCGAATACCTCGATTTATTCCAAAACCACCCGGTTGACGGCATTGTGTTGGTGGCAACCATGATTACCGACGAGCACCGTCGGGCGATTGAGTCGTGCCGCGTGCCCATCGTGCTGATCGGCCAACATGTCGAGGGCGTGGCGTGCGTCTATCACGACGATTACGAGGCCGCCTTTGAGCTGGGCCATGCGCTTGCGGGTCGCGTGGACGGCAAGATTGCCTATATTGGAGTTACCGAAGAGGACCGCGCGGCCGGTTATGACCGCCGTCGCGGTTTTGAGGCCGGCTTGCGCGCCGCGGACAACCCGCTCGATGCCGCTTTGATTCGCCTGGGCTCGTTTACGCTCGACTCGGGCTATGGTGCGGCACGTGAACTGCTTTCCGTCGCTCCCGATATTTCGTTTATCGCCTGCGCGACCGACACCATGGCTGCGGGCGCGCTTCGTGCCATCGATGAGGTTCGCGGCTTGGGCGAGGGCGTGCGCCGCGTGAGCGGTTTCGGCGACAACGCATTTTTGCGGGCGCTGACGGGCGGCATTCCCACCGTGCATTATGGCTACCTGACCAGTGGCGTCGAGGCGACCAATATGTTGCTCAACACGCTTGATGACGAGGAGGGGGAGAGCGGTCTTAAGACGCTCAAGCTTGGCCATCAGCTTATGAATGTCTAGGTCTTGGGCACGTCTGCCTGCCTCTGAGTCGCCTGGTTTTTCCGTAAAACTACCATTCGCCGGCTTTTTCCTACCGTTTACCGCTATATGAAAACGATTGCAGACATATGAAACTGAAATCGATTACAGCGTAAGTGTCAAAGATGGCCGGGTGCAAATGCGCCCGTTGGAGGAAAGGGAAGTCATGGACTACCGCAAATCAGCCCAAGAGGTGCTCGACAACATCGGTGGCGCCGACAACGTTGTTTCGGCCGCGCACTGCGCCACGCGCCTGCGCCTGGTGATTGCCGATAACGCCAAGGTCGACAAGGAGGCCCTTGAGAATATCGACGGCGCCAAGGGCGTCTTTGAGGCCCAGGGCCAGCTCCAGATTATTTTTGGCACCGGCACCGTCAACAAGGTCTACGACGAGTTCATTGCGCTCAGCGGCGTCGAGGCTGCCACCAAGGCCGAGGTCAAGGAGGCCGCGGCGCAGCAGCAGAACATCTTTATGCGTGCCATTAAGGTGCTCGGCGACGTCTTTGTCCCCATCATCCCCGCCATCGTGGCTTCGGGCCTGCTGCTGGGCATCATGAGCGCCCTCAACTTTATGGCCTCCAACGGCTTTATCGCGCTCGACACCAATATCTTTATCTACAAGATCGCCGACCTGGTCTCGGGCACGTCCTTTGGCATTTTGCAGATCCTGATCGGCTACTCCGCCGCTAAGGCATTTGGCGCCAACCCGTATCTGGGCGCCGTCGTCGGCGGTGCGTTTATCAACTCCTCGCTGCAGAGCGCCTACACGGTTGCCTCCGAGGGCGTTCAGACCATGGTCACCGTCATCCCCGGCGTCTACAGCTTTGAGTGGGTCGGTTATCAGGGCCACGTGATCCCAATCGTCATCGCCTGCGCCATTCTGGCCTTCCTCGAGAAGCGCCTGCACAAGATCGTTCCCGAGATGTTTGACCTCTTTGTGACCCCGCTCGTCTCGGTGTTCGTGACCGTGCTCGTGACGCTCGTTGCCGTCGGCCCCATCTTTGTCTGGGCCGAGAATGCCATCCTCGGTCTGATCCAGGCCCTGCTGACCCTGCCCTTCGGCATCGGTTCCTTTATCGTCGGCCTGTTCTATGCCCCCACGGTCGTTACCGGTATCCACCAGATGTACACCGCCATCGACCTGGGCCAGCTCGCCCAGTACGGTGTGACCTACTGGCTGCCCATCGCCAGCGCTGCCAACATCGCCCAGGGTGGCGCTGCGCTCGCCGTTGCCTTTAAGACCCGCGATGCCAAGATCAAGGGCCTGGCGCTTCCTTCGGCTCTGTCCGCCTTCATGGGCATTACCGAGCCTGCCATCTTCGGCGTGAATCTGCGCTTCTTTAAGCCCTTCATCGCCGGCTGCATCGGCGGCGGTTGCGGTGCCCTGGTCTGCGCGCTCACCTCGCTTGCCGCTTCCGGCACCGGCGTTACCGGCATCTTCGGTATCCTGCTGTGCCTGGCCCAGCCCGTGCAGTACGCGATCATGTTTGCGGTCGCCGCGCTGGTTTCCTTTGCCGTCTCGTTTGTTCTGTACAAGGACGAGCCCAAGGCTTCCGCGCAGCCCTAAGAGCTTTTGATTGAGGGGATGCCCGCGGGTTGTATGCTCGCGGGCGTTTCCCGTATCTGGTGCCGATCTCTTGTGCCTTGTAACTTTCGATCCGTTAGGACTTTGATATGTCTAATGCACTTGGTCGCGACCTTGCAAAGCTGGTCGCCGCTGTTGACGCCGCCGCCTCTGAGTGCGGTCATGGCGCGTATGGCCAACGCTTCCATATTATGCCGCCGGCGGGTTGGCTCAACGACCCCAACGGTCTTTGCCAGGCGGGCGGCGTGTTCCATGCCTATTTTCAGTATGCGCCGTTTGATGTCGAGGGCGGCGTTAAGGCCTGGGGTCATGCGACAAGCCGCGACCTTATGAACTGGGAATATGTTGGCGCGCCGCTGCTTCCCGACGAGCCGTTTGACTGCCATGGCGTGTACTCGGGCTCCGCGCTTGCCGAGGATGGCCGCATTCGCGTGTTGTACACGGGCAACGTTAAGCTTTCCGATGCGGACGGCACGTACGACTACGTCAATACTGGCCGCCGCGCCGATGCTGTTTATGTCGAGAGCGTTGATGGCCTTGCCGGTCGGGAGTTCAGCCAAAAGCGCGTGGTGCTGGCGTCCGAGGATTATCCCGAGGATTTGACCTGCCACGTGCGTGACCCCAAGGTGTGGCGCGATGATGATGGACGTTACCACATGGTGCTGGGCGCGCGTCGTCGCGTGGACGGGCCGCATGTCGATAGTCGATTTTGCGCCATGCACGGCGAGGGTGCCGGGCGCGATGTGGGCGAGATCCTGGTGTACGGTTCGGCGGACATGATGAGCTGGGAGCTCGAGAGCCGTGTGTCTACGCCCGAGCGCTTTGGCTTTATGTGGGAGTGCCCGGGATACCTTGAGCTTGAGTCGGATGGCGGTGTACCGGCGAAGTGGCTGTCCTTCTCGCCCCAGGGGCTCGAAGGTGGTCGTTGGGACCGCGGTAATGTGTATGCTGCTGGCTATATGCCTGTAACGGGTGACATCACCGGTGATAATGACACTTATGAGCTGGGCGAGTTCCGCCTGTGGGACGCCGGTTTTGACTTCTATGCTCCGCAGGAGTTTACGTCCGAGGATGGTCGACATATTCTGATCGGCTGGATGGGCATGCCCGATGAGCCGACCTATGGCAACGCACCCACCGTGGCGTGTGGCTGGCAGCACTGTATGACGGTGCCGCGTGAGCTTACAGCCGGTGCTGGCGGCTTGGTGCTGCAGCAGCCGGCGCGCGAGATCGAGCGCCATTATGCCTCGGTGCGTGTGGGGGCGGGCTCGTTGGAGGTTGACGGCGATACCTGCTTTGACGTTGTTGCCAACGGTGTCGATGGCGCGTTTACCGCGACCGTTGATGGCGAGCTGAAGTTGGCGTTTGTGCCCGCCGAGGGCGAACTGCCCTCGCGCTTTGAGATGCGATTTACCGATGAGGGTCGCGCTTCTGCCGGCTGCGGTCGTACCGTGCGCTGGGAGCCCGTCGACGAGGTGCGCAACGTGCGCATTGTTGGCGATGTCTCGTCGGTCGAGGTGTTTGTGAACGATGGCTCGCTCGTGTTTTCGACGCGCATCTATCCCGAGGCCTATGGCGTGACCGTTGACGCTCCGGGCGCGAATGTGACCTATCACACGCTCAACATCTAGGCGATTCGTCGCATATCGGCGCTATACTGCAGCCGTTGCCCACGATGCGGGGAACACCCGCATCGTGGGTTTTTGCTTATGAAGGGGCGATGCCTTGTGGATGTACAGCAGCTAGAAGAGGCCTGGGCTGTAAGGACCGGCGCGCGTGAGGCGCGTCTTGTTGCGGCCCCGCATGTGCCGGCGGCTCTGTCGCTGCTGGGTATTGTGCGTCCCGGTGACCGCCTGGTGGCCTTTGCGGATGACTTTACCGAAGCATTTGCGCACGGCTTTGATGGCCGCGACGTGGCTGTGGTGGGCGAGCCGTCGGTTGCAGCGTTTGCCGCCGCGTCCGAGAACTTTGATGCTTCGTTTGATGCCGAGGGGCCGCATCTGTGGTGGTTCGTCAACTCTATCGGCGGGTTTGGTCTGCGCGTCCCCGATCTTCGTGCGTTAGGTCGCGCGGCGCGTGAAGCTCATGCGCTGCTGGTTGTGGACAACACCGTGGCGTCGGCTTTTGGCTGCGATCCGCTGCGGCTGGGTGCCGTCCTATCGCTTGAGGCGCTCGACCGTGTTTGCGCCGGTGATGCTTCACGCAAGTTGGTTGCCGTATCGGTTGCGCGCTCGCAGCTCAAGCGCCATCGTGTGGATGCTGCTGCCGAGTGCGCGCATGCGTTGTTTGCGGGCTGCGGTGCTTTGGCGCTCGACCTTTCTACCGAGGATGCCGAAGTGCTGGAGCGCGGGCTTTCCTCGCTCGACGCCCGCATGCAGGCACACTTCGACCGCGCCCGTGCGCTGGCCGAGTATTTGGCCGCCAACGAGATGGTGCGCGACGTGTGCTATCCCGGACTGAGCTCGCATCCCGACCATGCGGTTGCAACGGGAATCCTCGAGCACGGCTTTGGCCCGGCAGTCGAATTCGACCTTATCGAGCGTAGTGCGGGAGAGCTGTTCGACGCTTTGCCGGGGGAGTTTCGCACATCGCGCGCCGGCGGCGCAACGACGCGCCTTTCGGCCCCACGCGGCAAACAAAGTAGTACCATTCGCCTCTTCGCCGGCACCGACAATCCCCTGGTTGTAGCGTCCACCCTAGACAACGTCCTTCGCAACTAGCTAATTTAGGACGGGGCTTATTAACTATTCCTTGATGCTGGCGATGAGGTCGTTTGCTTTGGTGGCGATGACGTTGTTGATGTCGGCCTGCAGCTCCTCGTAGGCCGCTATGGCTCGCTCGCCTGCGGGGGTGAGGGTGGATCCGCGGGCGCCGTCGCGCTCGATGAGTTTGCATCCCAGCTGGCCTTCGGCTTCGTTCACAATGCGCCAGGCCTTGGAATATGCCATGCCCATGCTCTTGGCGGCACGGTTGAGCGAGTGCTCGCGGGCGATACCTTGCAGCAGCAAGACGCAGCCGTGGCCGAACACGCCCGGCAGATCCTTGTCGCACGCTTGAATGACCAACTTTGCCGTCGTCTTGTACTCCATGTGCTCCACGTCTCCCCGCTAAAGTGTTTGCTGGGCAAACGCAAAGCCTGCGTCAAACCCTCGTGTGCTCTTCTTAAATCATGCATTGTAGCAGTCAAAGTGCGTTAAGATACTTCCCCAGTATTGGGCGCCCAAGGTTGGGCTGGGTCCTACGAGGCCTGCAGCCGACCGGTCGCATGGAAAAAGGAGAAACATGGCTACGTTCTTTCCCGGTGAGTCCCACACGTTTTCGGAGTATCTGCTGGTCCCTGGCTACTCGTCCTCGCAGTGCATCCCCAACAACGTCTCTCTTAAGACGCCGCTGACCCGCTTTAAGCGCGGTGAGAAGCCGGCAATCACCCTGAACATCCCCATGGTTTCCGCCATCATGCAGTCCGTCTCGGGCGTCGACATGGGTGTCGCGCTCGCTACCGAGGGTGGCCTGTCCTTCATTTACGGTTCCCAGAGCGCCGAGTCCGAGGCCGCCATGGTCAAGGCCGTCAAGGATCACAAGGCCGGTTTCGTTCAGTCTGATTCCACGCTGACCCCCGATATGACCATGGAGCAGGTCATCGAGCTCAAGGAGAAGACCGGTCACTCCACCATGCCGGTTACTGATGACGGTACTCCCAAGGGTAAGCTCCTGGGCATCGTCACCAGCCGTGACTATCGCCCCAGTCGCGATGACCACCAGACGAAGGTCTCCGAGTTCATGACCCCGCGTGAGCAGCTCATCGTGGGCGACAAGAACATCAGCCTCAAGGTTGCCAACGACGTCATCTGGGACAACAAGCTCAACGCCCTGCCCATCGTCGACGATAACGATCACCTCATGGGCATTGTGTTCCGCAAGGACTACGACAGCCACAAGACTAACCCCAAAGAGCTGCTCGATAACGACAAGCGCTACATGGTCGGCGCCGGTATCAACACCCGCGACTATGCCGAGCGCGTGCCGCTGCTCATCGAGGCTGGTGCCGATGTCCTGTGCATCGACTCTTCCGAGGGCTTCAGCGAGTGGCAGAAGCGCACCATCGAGTGGATCCGCGCCAACTACGGCGAGGACGTCAAGGTCGGTGCCGGTAACGTCGTCGACGCCGAGGGCTTCCGCTTCCTGGCTGACTGTGGTGCCGATTTCATCAAGGTCGGTATCGGCGGCGGTTCCATCTGCATCACCCGTGAGACCAAGGGTATCGGCCGTGGCCAGGCCACTGCGTTGATCGACGTCTGCCGCGCTCGCGACGAGTACTACGAGGAGACCGGCGTCTACGTGCCCGTGTGCTCCGACGGCGGTATCGTCTACGATTACCACATGACGCTCGCCCTGGCCATGGGTGCTGACTTTATGATGCTGGGTCGCTACTTCGCCCGCTTCGACGAGAGCCCGACCGAGCGCGTCAACGTGAACGGTCAGTACATGAAGGAGTACTGGGGCGAGGGTTCCGCGCGTGCCCGCAACTGGCAGCGCTACGATCTGGGTGGCGCCGCGAAGCTCAGCTTCGTCGAGGGCGTCGACTCCTACGTTCCCTACGCCGGCTCCCTCAAGGACGGCGTGGGCGGTACGCTTTACAAGGTCAAGTCCACGATGTGCAACTGCGGTGCCCTCTCGATCCCCGAGCTCCAGGAAAAGGCGCGCCTAACGCTGGTCAGCTCCACCTCCATCGTCGAAGGCGGCGCCCACGATGTTGTGGTCAAGGACTCTCAGCAGTCCGTATCTTATCGATAAGCGGCTTTTCCAGGCACCGCACCTTGCCGTTCAAACCGTCGCTCGCGTACCAAAGTACGCGTCGCTCCTCTTTCACGGCAATCTCCGGCACTTGGAAAACCCGTTCGTGCAAGAACGGGTTTCATACAAAGGTTGAGTATCAACCACGTTATTTAGATAAAGCGAGATGCATGCAAGTCGCAGGCATCTCGCTTGTCGTATTTGCTAGAATCATCCAAGTTAACCCTAGGGTCGGGCGGCTAGGCTTTGCTCGCTGCAAGTTCCGCACGAGCCGAAGAGCACTTAATGTGCTCTTCGTGCGAGCAGGACTGTCCGCAGCAGCGAGTAAAGGTAAGAACGCCCCGCCCCAACCGAGATAACAAAGGAGCTGATATGTGCGATTGCACAGATCATAAGGACGAGATCCCTGTCTACGACGCGCAGGCCATTGAGTCCAAGTGGATGAAGGCCTGGGAGGACTCCAACCTCTTTGCCGTCGACACCGACGACAGCAAGCCCAAGAAGTATGTGCTCGAGATGTTCCCGTATCCGTCGGGCGACCTGCACATGGGCCACGCGCGCAACTACACCATCGGCGATGCCATGGCCCGTCAGGCCCGTATGCGCGGCTACGACGTACTGCACCCCATCGGCTTTGACGCCTTTGGCCTTCCTGCCGAGAACGCCGCCATCAAGCACAACACGCAGGCTGCCGCCTGGACGTATAAGAACATGGATCAGGCGCTCGCCACGATGAAGCGCATGGGCTTCTCCTACGATCTGGATCGCATGGTCAAGACCTGCAGCCCCGACTACTACCGCTGGGGTCAGTGGATCTTTGAGAAGCTGTGGGAAAAGGGCCTGGTCTACCGCAAGAAGAACCCGGTCAACTGGTGCCCCACTTGCAAGACCGTTCTGGCCAACGAGCAGGTTACCGAGGGTAAGTGCTGGCGCTGCGGCACCGAGCCCGAGAAGCGCGACCTGGAGCAGTGGTACTACAAGATTACCGAGTACTCCCAGGAGTTGCTCGACGATCTGGAGAAGCTCCCCGGCTGGCCCGAGCGCGTCAAGCAGATGCAGGCTAACTGGATCGGTCGCTCCGAGGGCGCCGAGGTCGACTTTACCCTGTGTGACAAGGATGGCGAGCCCATCGAGGGCGACGAGGGCAAGATCACCGTCTTCACCACGCGTGCCGATACGCTCTTTGGCGTCTCCTTCTTTGTCCTGGCTCCCGAGTACGCCGGCCTGCATGAGCTCGTCGAGGGCACGGAGTACGAGGAGGCCGTCACCAAGATCGTCGAGGACTCCAAGCATATCTCTGCCGTCGAGCGTGCCCAGGGCACCCTCGAGAAGCACGGTGCCTTTACCGGCCGCTACGTGGTGAACCCGGTCAACGGCGAGAAGGTCCCCGTGTGGGTTGCCGATTATGTCGTTGCCGACTACGGTACCGGTGCCGTCATGGCCGTTCCCTGTGGCGACCAGCGCGACTTTGAGTTTGCCCGTAAGTACGACCTGCCGATCGTGCCGATCATCCTGGACGATGACGATCGCGCTGCCGTCGAGGCCAGCGGCGAGACCATCGATACCTTCCATGCCGAGACCGTCGACTGGGATTGCGCTCACGCTGCCGAGGGCACGCTCGTCCAGTCCGGCAAGTACACTGGCATGCGCGGCGGTAAGCACTCCGAGGGTGAGGCTGCCATCGTGGCCGACCTCGAGGCCATGGGCTGCGGCCGTCGCAAGGTCGAGTTCCGCTTGCGCGACTGGCTCATCAGCCGCCAGCGCTATTGGGGCAACCCCATCCCGGCCATCCACTGCGAGCACTGCGGCATCGTGCCCGTGCCCGAGGATCAGCTGCCGGTGACGCTGCCCGAGAACCTGGACCTGGGCGCCGGCGAGACCCTCGCCGAGTGCAAGGAGTTCTACGAGACCACCTGCCCGGTCTGCGGCCGCCCGGCCAAGCGCGAGACCGATACCATGGACACCTTTACCTGCTCCAGCTGGTACTACCTGCGCTATACCGATCCGCATAACACCGAGCTGCCCTTCTCCCGCGAGGCCGCCGACCGTTGGATGCCCGTCGATAACTACATCGGCGGCATCGAGCACGCCATTCTGCACCTGCTCTACAGCCGCTTCTTTGCCAAGGCACTGCGCGACCTGGGCCTGCTGAGTGTGGACGAGCCCTTCACTAACCTTCTGTGCCAGGGCATGGTCAAGGACGAGAACGGCGACACCATGTCCAAGTCCAAGGGCAATGTCGTGCCCCCGAGCTCGGTCATCGAGCCCTACGGCGCCGACACCATGCGTTTGGCGATCCTGTTTATCGCCCCGCCCGAGAAGGACTTCGACTGGGATCCCAAGGCCGTTGAGGGCGCCAACCGCTTCATCAAGCGTGCCTGGCGTATCGTTTGGCAGCTCGTCCAGTCCGGCGACGCCAACGTGGCCTTCGACAAGTCCGCACTCGACGAGGTTGCGATGAAGCTCTATCGCGAGCGTCATCGCACCATCGCCAAGTGCACCGAGGACTTCGATCGCGGCCAGTTCAACACCGCCATCTCGGCCGTCATGGAGCTCGTCAACGCGGCGAGCGCCTACCTCAACGCCACCGAGGGTACCGCCCGCGACAAGGCGCTGTGCTACGGCGTGGCTAAGGATATCGTGAGCGTCCTTGCCCCCATCTGTCCGTTCTGGGCCGACGAGCTGTGGCACGAGGCACTCGGCTGCGAGGGCAACGCCTACACCGCCGCCTGGCCCGAGTTCGACCTGGCCGAGTCCGTTGAGGACACGGTGCAGATCGTGGTCCAGGTGCTCGGCAAGGTCCGCGGCCGCGTCGACGTTGCCCGCGATGCCTCCAATGAGGATATGCAGGCTGCCGCCGAGGCCGCCGTCGCCAGGTGGCTCGAGGGCAAGACGGTCGTCAAGGCCATCTGCGTGCCCGGTAAGCTGGTCAACCTGGTGGTCAAGTAAGCGCTGCGCGCATAGCTGACATGCAACAAACGAGGGGCGATCCGATTGGGTCGTCCCTCGTCTTATGTTTTAAGCCCTGCTTAGTCAGTGCGTCGCAACGTCTTCTATGGGATGTGTACCAGGTCCCTAAAGTAAACGTTGCCCGTTGCCTCTTCGAACATCCAAATGTTGAGGTAGATGTCGTTGAGGTCGTTGTTCACATCAAAGTCCGGATCGTCGAAGGTGCCCACAAAGGTGAGCATGGCGCGCGTTTCCTCTCCAGCGGCGACCGGTTGGCGCATGCGTACGTCGCGGACCACGCCGTTGACGTAGGCATATGAGTCCACATCGCCAAACATCATGTCGACACCGGTGTTGTTGGTCACCGTAAAGACGAGCGCGGCGTCCCCGTAGCCGTCGGTGTCCTTGCCCACGCAGGTAACATGGACGTTCTCGTCTACCTCAAGGTCGATGGGGAACTGTTCTTGAGGGTCGGGACCCAGGCCCTGGGGATCGACGATGTCTTCGTTTATTTTGTCGAAGCTCTCCGATGGTGCCGTTTTCTCGATGGCTTTGGTGCTGCCAGGGTTCGGTTCGCATGTTCCGGTTTTGCCATTCGCGTTGCCGCAGCCCAAGAGGGCCAGCGAGCACGTTGCGATGGCGAGCGCAGTCATGCAGAGGGTGCCTAGGCGTTTCATGGGTGCCTCCTTGCCGTAGAGGATTTGGAAAGGTTCGTCGTTGCGCGACTTGCTGGCTGGCTTGTTGCAGAATGCCCTTAGCTAAGTCTGGTCGATAGGGGCTCGGGAAGGAATGCCCTTGGGGTTCGAACGGGCCTGTGGATTGGGACGCATGGCCCGTTCTTGGACCATCGGGCGCTTGCCTCATGGAGTCTTTAGTCCAATTGTCCTATTCTTGTGGAGAAGCTGTGCGCACGCTGACCTGCAGGTTCGTACTGTGCTTGCACGTTTCCGCAGCTATTGGTATAGTTTGCTTGCAAATGAAGTTGTAATTGAAAGAAGTGGGGTTTCGGCCCCGCTTCTTTTTTGTATGGATGGAGGTGCCGCAATGGTCAAGACCAAGACCGAGCAGGCGATCATCGACGCGCTCGAGGCCGTCGCCCCCCAGCACGATGTCGACATCGTCGACGTCGAGCTCGTGGGTGCCACCAAGGCTCCCTGCGTGCGCGTGCGTATCGAGGGTGCCGAGGGTCAGAGCCTGTCGCTCAACGACGTCACGGCCAACACCAAGTGGGTCGGCGATGTAATTGAGGAGCTCGACCCCATCTCTTCGAGCTATACGCTCGAGGTGTCGAGCCCGGGTATGGCGCGCCCGCTGCGCCGCCCGAGTGACTTTGCCCGCTTTGTGGGCGAAAACTGTGAGCTCACCTCCACCGCCACCGAGGGCCGTCGCAAGTACGCCGGCAAGATTGCCGCCGCTACCGAGACGAACGTGACCCTCGAGCTCGAGGACGGCGAGTCTGTTACCCTCGATTTTTCTGATGTTAAAAAGTGCAAGTTGAAGCCCACCTACGACTTCAAGCCCGCGAAGGAAGGAAAGTAAGATGGCAGCATCCGACATGATGTCCGCCCTGATGGAGCTTTGCCAGGAGAAGCACATCGACCAGCTCTACCTGATCGACCGCCTGGAGCAGTCGCTCGCCAAGAGCTATGCCGAGATCCTGCACCTTGAGTGGGGCGCCAAGGTGACCATCGACCGCACCACCGGCAAGATCTACGTCTACCGCCTGGAGCCGATCGACGATTCCATGGACGAGGAGGGCAACTTCACCGAGTTCGAGGAGATCGACGTCACCCCCAAGAACACGAGCCGCATCGCCGCCCAGCACGCCAAGGCAGAGATCAACGCCATCGTGCGTAACTCCGCCCGCGAGCAGATCTACGAGGAGTTCTCCGGCCGCATCGGTGACCTCATCAGCGGCACCGTGCTGCAGTCCACGCCCGACTTCACGATCGTCAAGATCCGCGAGGGCGTCGAGGCCGAGCTGCCGCACTTCGATCAGCGTCGTTACGAGAACGAGCGCAATGAGCGTCCGATGGGCGAGCGCTACCTGCACAATCAGCACATCAAGGCCGTGATCATCGACGTTCGCGACCCCAACTCCAACCTGCAGCCGGTTCGTGGCGAGCACAGCCGTCCGCCGATTGTCATCTCCCGTACCCACCCCGAGCTCATGCGTCGTCTGTTTGAGCAGGAGGTGCCCGAGATCTATGAAGGCACCGTCCAGATCAAGTCGATCGCGCGCGAGCCCGGCCAGCGCTCCAAGGTCGCCGTCCACTCGCTCGACGACCGTCTGGATCCCGTGGGCGCCTGCGTCGGCCCCAAGGGCAGCCGTGTTCGCGCTGTCGTGGGCGAGCTCCGTGGCGAGCGCGTCGACGTCATCCTGTGGGATGCCGATCCTGCCGTCTACGTCGCCAACGCCCTGTCGCCCGCTAAGGTCACCCGCGTCCTCATCGACGAGGAGAAGGCCTACGCCGGCGTCATCGTGCCCGACGACCAGCTGTCCCTCGCCATCGGCAAGGAGGGCCAGAACGCCCGCCTCGCCGCGCGCCTGACCGGCTGGCACATCGACATCAAGTCCGAGACGCTTGCCGCCGACATCCTCAAGAACGTTCCCGTTCACGAGGAGCCCGCCGCCGACCTGATCGGTGACGAGGAGGACGAGGACGTCCGCCGCTGCGAGTACGTGTCCGAGGACGGCATCCAGTGCCGCAACCAGGCTCGTCCCGGCTCCCGTTTCTGCGGTGTCCACGACACCGACGCCTTCGATGATGCGGAGGACCTGATCTAGCGCGCGGTTGCGCCGGGCGGGTCCCGGCGCGTCTCCCACGCTCGTTCAGTCTCTAGGCACCCAAGGTGCCAGAAAGGGTAGGTGAAGTCATATGGCAAAAGTCCGTGTGTCCACCCTGGCCAAAGAGTTCGGCATGACCTCTAAGGAACTGATGGGTCATCTCGCCGATATGAAGATTCCCGCTAAGTCCGCTTCCTCCACCTTGGAGGACGCCTATGTCGCCATGGTCCGCAAGCAGCTCGCCTCGGTGATCGAGGCCCGCGCCCAGGAAGTCGAGGCCGCCAAGCAGGCCGAGGAGCAGGCAGCTGCCGCCGAGGAGGCCGCTCGCGCCGCCGAGGCCGAGCGCGAGCGCATCGCCGCCGAGAAGGCCCGCGAGGAGGAGCGTCGCCAGTTTGCCGCAGCCCAGGCTGCCGAGGAGGCCGCCCGCGCCGAGGCCGAGGCTAAGAAGAAGGCCGAGCAGGAGCGTCTTGCCCGCGAGAAGGAGGAGGCTGCCCGCGAGGCCCAGCGCCGCGCCGTTCCCGCTTCCGACTCCGGTTCGCGCTTCCGTTCGCTGCTCGACCAGATCGCCGCACAGGAGACCGTGCTCAAGGAGAAGAAGGACGCCGAGGACAAGGCCAAGGCCGAGCGCGCCGCAGAGCGCGGTAACCGTCGTGGCGGCAATAACGACCGCCGCGGTGGCCGTCGTAACGATCGCAACGCCTCAGACAACAACTCCGAGCGCAATGCCTCCGAGAGCCGTCCGCACAGCCATCGCACCAACGCCAGCAACAACGTCGCTGCCGGCATGGACTTCCCCAACCCCGATAAGCAGGGCAAGGGCAAGAAGCGCAAGGGCGGTCACAACAACGAAGAGGACCACTACAGCCGCATGGCTCGCGAGGCCGAGGAGTACAGCCGCGAGAAGGTGCTCGAGGAGGCTCGTGCTGCCGTCGAGGAGGCCTCTCGCGAGTCCACCGGTCGCCGCAAGAAGCGCAAGGAGAAGCGCGAACGCGAGGCTGCCAAAGCTCAGGAGGAGCGCAAGATAGAGGAGGCGCTGGCCCAGGGCGTGAACCCCGAGGACCTCGACGCCATCAAGGTCTCCCAGGGCGTTACCGTCCAGGAGCTTGCCGAGGCGCTTGACGTTCCGGCCAACGACATCATCAAGCGCCTGTTCCTGCTGGGTACGCCGCTCACCATGACGCAGTCCATGTCCGACGACCTCGTCGAGCTCGTCGCCGACGACCTGGGCCGTCAGATTAAGATCATCACCCCCGAGGAGGAGAACACCTTCTCGTTCTACGACGATCCCGCCGACCTTAAGGCGCGCGCCCCGGTCGTCACCGTCATGGGCCACGTCGACCACGGTAAGACGTCGCTGCTCGACGCCATCCGTCATACCGGCGTTGCTGCCGGCGAGGCGGGCGGCATTACGCAGGCCATCGGCGCTTCGCAGGTCATGATCAACGACCGCAAGATCACCTTTATCGATACCCCGGGTCACGCCACCTTTACGGCTATGCGTGCCCGTGGTGCTAAGGTGACCGACATCGTCATTCTGATCGTGGCCGCCGACGACGGCGTCATGCCCCAGACGGTCGAGTCGATCAACCATGCCAAGGCCGCCGGCGTTCCCATCGTCGTCGCCGTCAACAAGATCGATAAGCCGGGCGCCAACCCCGACCGTGTGCGTCAGGAGCTCACCGAGTACGGAGTCATCCCCGAGGAGTGGGGCGGACAGAACATGTTCGTCAACATCTCGGCTAAGCAGAAGATCGGTATCGACGAACTTCTGGAGACCGTGCTGCTCCAGGCCGACGTGCTCGAGCTCAAGGCTAACCCGGACACCTTTGCCTCCGGCAACGTCCTCGAGGCCAAGCTCGACAAGGGCCGCGGCTCGGTTGCTACCGTGCTCGTGACCCGCGGTACCCTGCACGTGGGCGATACGCTGGTCGCCGGCCTTACCTACGGCCGCGTCCGCGCCATGCTCGACCCCAAGGGCCGCGCCGTCACCGAGGCCGGTCCCTCCGACGCCGTCGAGATTCTGGGCCTGCAGTCCGTGCCCAACGCCGGTGACGAGTTCCGCGTGTTCGAGGACGAGCGCGAGGCACGTGCGCTGGCCGACGAGCGTTCGCTGAAGGCCCGTATCGAGGAGCAGAGCCGCGTCAAGCACGTCACGCTCGAGAACCTCTTCGAGACCATTGCCGACGCCGAGGTCAAGGAGCTCAACCTGATCATCAAGGCCGACGTCCAGGGTTCCATCGAGGCCCTTCAGGACTCGCTCGACAAGATGGATCAGTCCGAGGTTCGCATCAACACGATCCACTCCGCCGTTGGCGCCATCAACGAGACCGACGTCGTCCTGGCCGACGCCTCCAACGCCATCATCATCGGCTTTGGCGTCCGTCCCGACGGTAAGGCCCGCTCCGCTGCCGAGCGCGAGGGTGTCGAGATCCGTTGCTACGACGTCATCTACAAGTGCCTCGAGGAGCTCGACGCCGCCCGTATCGGCATGCTCAAGCCCACCGAGGTCGAGGTCGCCACGGGTACCGCGACCGTCCTGGACACCTTCAAGGTGCCCAAAGTCGGTATCGCTGCCGGTGTCCGCGTCGAAGAGGGCGAGATCGCCGCGACCGATTCCGTGCGCCTGGTGCGCGACGGCATCGTGGTCTTCAACGGCAAGATCGCCTCGATGCGCCACTACAAGGACGAGGCCAAGAGCCTCAAGAGCGGTTCCGAGGGCGGCATTGGCCTGGAGAACTTCCAGGACATCAAGCCCGGCGACCAGATCGAGGGTTACCGCATCGACCAGGTTGCCCGTACCGAGTAGGGGGTAGCGCTATGAAGCAAACGCAGGCAACCCGCCGTCTGGGCGAGCAGCTTCGCGAGAAGCTTGGTTATATCCTGCTCTTTGAGGTTTCCGATCCGCGTCTCGACCTGGTTACTTTGACCGCGGTCGAGGTCGCGGTGGACCGTTCGTTCGCGCGCGTGTACGTGTCGTGCGATGCGAGTCGCTACGATGAGGTCATGGAGGCGCTCGCAAGCGCCAAGGGCCGTATTCGCAGCCTGTTGGCTCGCTCGCTCGATTGGCGTGTCACGCCCGAGCTCGATTTTCGCATCGATCGCTCGACCGATGAGGCCGAGCGCATCACGCGTGCGCTGGAAAACGTTCCCGCCACGCTTGCGATCGAAAAGGACGAGGACGGCTATCCGATAGCGGATGCCGCCCAGGAGGCAGCTTTAGATGACTAATTCCGCCGACCTCGCCTCGTGCGAGTCTGCAGATATTCAGCGACGCATCCTCGAACTCATCGAGGGTGCGTCCTCCATTGCGATTTCGGGACACACTTCTCCCGACGGCGACGCCCTGGGCTCAGTGCTGGGTCTGGGTCTCTCGCTTATGAAGTTTTTCCCCAACAAGAACATTGCGCTGCTGCTGGCAGACGATGACCCGGTTCCGCGCATCTACCGCTTTATGGAAGGCTCCGATCGCCTGGTGCCGGCATCTGCGTACACCGGCAATCCGGACCTGTTCATTTCGGTGGACGTACCGGTCGTCGAGCGTCTCAATAATTCCGCCGAGGTGCTTCGCCGCTCCAAGCATGTGGTGTGCTTCGATCACCATCCAGCGCGCGAGGAGTTTGCCGAGCTGAGCCTGAGGCGCGTCGAAGCTGCAGCCTGCGCCATGATCATCGACCGCTTCTTGGACAATTGCGGCATTGTCGCACGTGATGGCGTTGCGACCTGCCTGCTTTGTGGCTTGGTTACCGATACCGGCCGTTTTCAGTACCAAAACGCCGATGCCGCCGCGTTCCATGCGGCCTCGCGTCTGGTTGCCCACGGTGCCGATCCGGCGCGCGTTGCGCTCGAGGTATACCAGAGCATGCGCGTTGAGTTTTTGCACCTCAAGTCCATCGTTATGGGCCGCATCAAGACGGTGGCCCACGGGCGTGTCGCGTATAGCTACGCGTACCAGAGTGACCTTGAGGCTTGCGGTGTCACCTCGGATGAGTGCGACGGCCTGGTCGATGTGGTGCGCTCGGTGATGGGCGTGGAGGTCTGCCTGTTCCTGAAGGGCATTGAGGGCGATACCAAGGTGCGCGGCAACCTGCGCTCCAAGGGCGACCTTAACGTGTCCGAGATCGCTGCTGCCTTTGGCGGAGGCGGACATCCCGCTGCCGCCGGTTTCTCCAACAACGGAACAATTCGCGAGACGCTCGCCGTGGCACTTCCCATGCTGGCCGAGCTGGTGGGGGAGGATCCCGCTTCGGTGACCGTCGAGCTTTAACTTTTTGGATGGTACATGGCTCGTCGTACGCCTTCTCAACTGAATATGCTGCTCGCCGTCGATAAGCCGGTGGGCTGCACGTCCCACGATGTGGTCTCGCAATGCCGACGCGCCCTCCATGAGCGGCGCGTCGGCCATGCCGGCACGCTCGACCCCATGGCATCCGGCGTCATGGTGGTGGGCGTGGGCCAGGCTACTCGTCTGCTGGGCATGCTAACCCTCGATACCAAAAGCTATGTCGCCGACATCTCGTTTGGCGCCGAGACCAATACCGATGACGCGGAGGGCGAGGCGGTCCGCACGGTGGCTGTTGCCAACGAGCTCCGCGATCCTGCCTATGCTCGTGAGCGCTTGGCCGCCATGCTGGGCCCGCAGATGCAGGTGCCGCCGGCGTTTTCTGCTATCTCGGTCAATGGCGTTCGCGCCTACAAGTCTGCTCGCGAGGGCAATGCGGTGGACCTACCTCCGCGCCCCGTCGAAGTCTATGCCGCCGACCTGATCGCCGTGGGCGGCGAAGGTGATACGTGTGTGTGGACCGTGGCGTTCTCGGTGAGCAAGGGCACCTATATCCGTGCGCTCGCTCGCGACCTGGGCCACGCTTGCGATAGCGCCGCGCATATTTCCGCGCTGCGCCGCACGGCTTCCGGTGTTGTTTCCATTGGCGCTTGTCATGCGGTCGAGGAGCTTTCTCCCGAGTCCGCGGCTGGCTTTGCCCTGGATCCCATTGCGGCCCTGGGCGCCACACGTGTTGACTTGCCGGGCAATCTTGCCGACGACCTGCTCTGCGGCCGACGCATTCCCGTTGAGCGTGCGCTTGCCGATTTCGATTCCTCGAAGGCGCCGTTTGCGTTGGTGCTCGATGGGGGACTCAAGGCGCTCGCCCGCATTGAGGGCGGCCGCTTTGTCATGGAGCACGTGTTTCCGCAGGCAATCGGCGGTGTTCGATGATGTTGTCCGCTCGCGAGCTCGCGCGTATCTTTTTCGCGGGCGAGTCGGACGAGGCTCGCATCGTTACTGCCGATGTGTTTGATAAGTGTGAGCACCTGGGTGCCGCATCGATTGCCATCGGCGTGTTCGATGGCGTGCACCGTGGACACCAGGAGCTCATTGCGGCGCTTGTCCGTGATGCCCGTGCCCATGGCTGCAAGGCGGTCGTGGTTACCTTCGATCCCGACCCGGACGTTGTGGTGAGCCCTTCGCCCGCTCAAAAATTGATGACGACGGCCGACCGTCTGCATGCCTTGGCTCAAACCGGGGTCGATGCGGTGGTGGCCGTTCCCTTTACGCCTGAGGTTGCGGCGCTTGACCATGTTGATTTTCTCTCGCTGGTGTCGCGTCTGGTCGACATTCGATCGATTCGCGTTGGCAGTGACTTTAGGCTGGGTCGTGGCGGTGCTTCTGGTGTTGCCGAGATGCGCGCCTGGGGTTCCGAGCACGGCGTTGACGTGTATGGTCACGACCTGCTTTGCGAGGGCGGTGAGGCCATTTGCGCCACCCGCATTCGTCATGAGCTGGGACAGGGGCATGTGGAGCTTGCTGCTGAGTTGCTCGGCCGCCCGTATATGGTGCGTGGCGGTGTTATTCGCGGCCGTCACGAGGGTTCTGGCATGGGCTTTCCCACGGCAAACTTGCAGGTTCCCGACGGCATTCAGGTGCCAGCCGATGGCGTGTATGAGGGTCTGGTGCTGGTCGATGACACCGCGTGGCCCGCTGCCGTGAACGTCGGCCTGCCGCCAACGTATGCTGACGATGCGGCATCTGCGCATCTCGAGGCTAATTTAATTGGTTATACGGGCGACCTGTACGGCGCTTCCGTTTCGCTGGCGTTTACGCGCTGGCTGCGTCCCTCGCGTGTGTTCGATTCGCTGGATGAGCTGATCGCGACCGTCGAGGGTAATATCGAAGATATTCGTCACAACTTGGGCGAGCAGGGGGTGAGCATCCGTGATTAGCGATGAGGAAAAAGACCAGGTACGCGCTGCGTCCGACCTAGTCGCCATCGTGCAGGAAACGGTTGAGCTCAAGCCCCGCGGCCATGAGTTTTGGGGTTGCTGCCCCTTCCATGGCGAAAAGACGCCGTCCTTCCACATTATCCCCGCCACGCAGGTGTGGCATTGCTTTGGCTGCGGCGAGGGTGGCGACGTCTTCACCTATATTATGAAGCGCGAGAACCTGAGCTTTCCCGAGTCAATCCGTTATTTGGCCGATCGCGCGGGTATTGAGCTGCACGATACCGGAGATCGCCGCGAGCGCGGTACTAAGCGTGCCCGCATCTACGATCTGTGTGCCGAGACCGCCCAGTTCTACCACACCATGCTTATGCGCGGTAAGGACGGCCGTCCGCGCGAGTACTTTGCCAGCCGCGGCATGGGCGGCGATGTCTGCCGCCGCTACTGCCTGGGCTTTGCGCCGGGTCGCAACGCGCTGGTGTCGCACCTGTCCCAGGCGGGTTTTACCCCGCAGGAGATGATCGACGCCAATGTTGCCGTGAGCCGCGGGCGCGGGCAGCTTGCCGACCGCTTCTACGACCGCGTGATGTTTCCCATCTTTGACGAGCAGGGTCACAACATTGCCTTTGGCGGGCGCATTATGGGTGACGGCCAGCCTAAGTATCTCAACACCGCCGAGACGAGCGTGTTTCATAAAAAGCGAAACCTCTACGGCTTTAATTGGGCCAAGGAGTTTATCGTCGCGCAGGATACCGCCATCGTGGTAGAGGGCTATACCGATTGCATCGCCTGCTGGGAGGCGGGGATTAAAAACGTTGTCGCCACGCTGGGCACCGCCCTCACGGAGCATCACGTCAAGACGCTCACTCGCTTTGCCAAGCGCATCGTGTATATGTTCGACGGCGATGCAGCGGGCCAGAAGGCCGCCCGTCGCGCGATTCAGTTTATCGAGCAGGATTCCATGGACCTGCGCTGCGTGGTGCTCCCCGACGGCAACGACCCCATGGAGTTCATCACCGCACATGGTGGCGAGGCACTGCAGACGCGCATCGACGCTGCCGAGCCGCTTATGGACTTTGTCTACCGTTCGCTGCAGGAGTCGAGTGACATCACCACGCCGGGCGGTCGCGCTAAGGCGCTGGAAGATGCGCTGACGCTTATCTATCCGTTGCGCAACAGCTATATGATCGACACGTACTTTATCCAGATTGCCGATCTGCTGGGTTTGGATCTGGAGACGGTGCGCGCGAGCTCGGGTCGTGTGTTTCGCGATGTCGCCAAGCGCGAGGATGCGGAACGACGTCGTGAGCAGAACTATGAGCGCCAGCGGGCACAGACTGAGCGGTCCGGTAGCGCGGGCGGTCGGGCGTCGGGTTCTCGCGATGCCGGTCGCGGTGCTTGGGCATCGGGCGCGACGCCGCCGGTGTCCGCGCCGGTCGAAGAAGAGCCGTACGACTACGTCCCGCTCGATGCCTACGGCGCCGCGCCCGTGGAGGTCGTCGACGACCTGCCGCCGATCGATGTGCCTGATGGTATGGGCGCTGTGCCTGTGGCTGACGGTTCGGGCGCACCGGCTGCGGCGGCGCCGATGGTTCTTACCGATCTTGAACGCAAGTCCTTGGCAGGGGAGCGCGAGCTGTTGACGATGCTCACGAGCTACCCCGACCTGTTCCGCACGTATGCCGACCGCATCTGCTCCATCGAGTGGGTTGACCCGCGTCACGAGTCCATTGCATGGGCCGTTCTGGCAACGCCGCCGGGAACCGATCCTGCAGCCTGCATGGATGCGGCGCGCTCAGTGTGTCCCGATGCGGCAACGCTTGTGAGTGCCGGGCGCATCTCCGCGACGAGCAAGCACCCCACCGAGACGAACATCGTGTTTATGCTTGATACGCTTGAGCTCTACACCATCAAGCGTCGCATGCGTGCCGCACAGGCCAAGCTGCGCCAGGACCGTTCACTCGATGATGAGGCCCGTCGCGCGCTGACCGTGCAGGCCGCGCAGGATTCGCAGCGTCAACGCGAACTGCAAAAGTCGATCGGCGGCGTGGCGGACCCTTTCCGTTTGATCGGCCTGGAGGCCGCAGGCACCGAACAAGCCTAGATGTTGTGGTCAACCAGCGTATTCTCGCCTATATCCAGCCCTCTTTTTGGGTATAGACGTCAATGTGTGTGCTAAAGTATTGAGTCCTGTGGACTATGAAGGGAGAATCTGTGCCAAAAAAGACTGAGAGCACGGGTACTGGGCTGGAATCCTACGTTGCAAAGCTCATGGGCAACGGCTCAAACAGGACTTCGGTAACCGAGGACGAGATTCAGGTCGCCCTGAAGGATATCGATGTTTCTGACGAGCAGCTCACCGCGGTGTATTCCGCGCTGCGCAACAGCGGCATCCAGATTATCTCCGCGAGCGGTAACGACGACGCCCCCATGGGTGTCGACGATGACGATACCGATACCGATACCGATACCGATACCGACGATTTCGATGACGACGACGAGCACGATTCCGGCTCGCTCGACGATCACGAGCTCAAGATGGCCCGTCAGGCCGACGCTGAGATGGGTTCTTCCAAGAACAAGAAGAAGCGCACCGTGCGCACGTCCCGTTCACGCTCCCGCGTGCGTGGCATCGATGCCTCCACGGTGATGCTGACCGGCGACCCGGTCCGTATGTACCTCAAGGAGATCGGCAAGGTCGACCTGTTGACCGCCTCCGAAGAGGTCGATCTGGCTATGAAGATCGAGGCCGGTCTCGAGGCTACCGAGAAGCTCGAGGCTGCCGATGCTGGTGAGCTCGAACTCACGCGTGCCGAGATGCGTCGTCTTACGCGCATTGAGAACGTGGGCCTCGAAGCCAAGCAGGCGCTCATCAGCGCAAACCTTCGTCTGGTCGTCTCCATCGCCAAGCGCTATGTCGGTCGCGGCATGCTGTTCCTGGACCTGATTCAGGAGGGCAACCTCGGTCTGATCCGCGCCGTCGAGAAGTTCGACTACCAGAAGGGCTTTAAGTTCTCCACGTACGCCACGTGGTGGATCCGTCAGGCCATTACGCGCGCTATCGCCGACCAGGCCCGTACCATCCGTATTCCCGTGCACATGGTCGAGACTATCAACAAACTCGTCCGCGTGCAGCGTCAGCTCCTTCAGGACCTGGGCCGCGACCCGACCCCCGAAGAGATCGGTGCCGAGATGGACATGAGCGCCGACCGCGTCCGCGAGATCCAGAAGATCTCGCAGGAGCCCGTGTCGCTCGAGACCCCCATCGGCGAGGAAGAGGATTCCCAGCTGGGCGACTTCATCGAGGACTCCCAGGCTATCGTTCCGCCCGATGCGGCCAGCTTCTCTATGCTGCAGGAGCAGCTCACCCAGGTGCTCGATTCGCTTGCCGATCGTGAGCGCAAGGTTATCGAACTGCGCTTTGGCCTTGTCGACGGACATCCCCGCACGCTCGAGGAAGTCGGTCGTGAGTTTGGCGTCACGCGCGAGCGCATCCGCCAGATCGAGTCCAAGACTCTGGCCAAGCTTCGCCACCCGAGTCGTAGCAGTAAGCTGAAGGACTATATCGAGAGCTAGTCAAGCAAGAGGCGCCCTCAAGCACATCCGCTTGGGGGCGCTTTCATGTAGACATTGGGGACGTTCTTGAATGACTGGTCGTTTAAGAACGTCCCCAATGACTGGGTCGGAAAATTTCTTAAAAAAGTTCTTGCCCTGAGCTGATTCGTCCGTATAATAAACTTCGTTGCTTGAGAGCACGCACCTATTCCTCGGTAGCTCAATGGTAGAGCACGCGGCTGTTAACCGCGCTGTTGTAGGTTCGAGTCCTACCCGGGGAGCCAGAATTTTCCAGCCCTTTCCGTTGGGCTTTAAATTCCTCGGTAGCTCAATGGTAGAGCACGCGGCTGTTAACCGCGCTGTTGTAGGTTCGAGTCCTACCCGGGGAGCCAGGTTGTAAAACCCGTCGCTTATGCGGCGGGTTTTTTCATGCCGCGATCGCCGTTCGCGAACGTTACCATATCAACATTTCGTGTCGAGGATGTAATCCCGAGGCCCGCCACCTCAACATGCCGCGGTCGTTGTAGAATATTGCAATGATTGCTCCCACGACATGGTGCCGCGAGCACCAAGAAAAGGAGATTCTTGTGTCTGAGACCATTAACGGCAGCCTGAGCGTCTCGAACGACGTTATTGCCGATATTGCCGGTTATGCCGCGATGACGTGCTATGGCGTTGTCGGTATGGCTGAGCAGCTCCAGGGCGCCGAGAGCGTGCGCCTGCTTGCCGGTCAGCGCCTCCGCAAGGGCGTGCTTGTCTCCGCCGACGAGAACGGCCTTACGGTCGATCTTCACGTCGTGCTCGAGAACGGCGTCAACATGAAGTCCGTCTGCCACAATCTTTCGAGCTCCGTTGCCTTCACTCTGCAGGAGATCGCCCAGATCGATCCCGCCAGCCTTAAGATCGGCATCCATATCGACGCGCTCAAGAGCCGTCTGAACTAGCATCCGAAAACGGAGATTCAAATACCCATGATTGCAAAGACCATTCGCACCTGTTTTCCGATCGCTGCGGCTGCCGTTTCCGACAAGGCCGAGGAGATCAACAAGCTCAACGTCTTCCCCGTACCCGATGGCGATACCGGCACCAACATGTCGCTCACGCTCGCCTCGGTGACCAAGGAGCTCTCTGCCCTTCCTGCCGACGCCGACATGGAGGCCATCGCCGGTGCCATCACCCACGGCTCTCTCATGGGCGCTCGCGGTAACTCCGGCGTTATTACCTCGCAGATTCTTCGCGGCGTGGCCGAGGGCCTTGTCTCTGCCGACGAGCCTATTACGTCCGCCAACATTGCCTTCGCCTTCCGTCGTGCCGTCAAGGTCGCCTTCCAGGCTGTCCGCAAGCCCATCGAGGGCACGATCCTCACGGTCCTGCGCGATGTCTCGACCAAGGCCGATGAGTGCGAGAAGAAGAAGTTCTCGGCCGAGGATGCGCTCGATGCTATCGTCGTCGAGGCGTACCAGTCCGTCGCCCGCACGCCCGACTTGCTGCCCGTCCTCAAAGAGAACGGCGTGGTCGACTCAGGCGCCTTCGGCTTTGCCATCTTCCTGGAGAACTTTGTTGCCGCCGCTCTTGGTCGCAGCACCGTTGTCGAGGATTTCTCCGCTACGTTTGACTCCGCCGGCTCTGCCCGCGATGCCGCTCTTGGCCGCGTTGAGATCGAGGCTAACGACGACTGGGAGGGCTCGGAGTTCCGCTACTGCAACGAGTTTCTCTTTAAGGCCGACGCCCCGTTTGACGAGGACGAATGCCTTAAGTTCCTAGGCTCCATGGGCGACTGTGAGCTGCTCGTGGGCGCCTATCCCGACTACAAGATCCATGTGCACTCCAATACCCCCAACCTGGTGCTCGAGCACATGCTGCAGCTTGGTCAGATCTACGAGGTCTTTATCCACAACATGGAGATGGAGGCCCACGACCGTACCGCTAAGATCCACGAGGATCAGGAAAAGGCCGCCGAGCCCGCCAAGGCGCTGGGCTTTGTCGCCGTTGCCGCCGGTTCCGGCGAGGCCGACATCCTCAAGTCCCTTGGCGTCGACGTGGTCGTCTCCGGTGGCCAGACTATGAATCCCTCGACCGCCGACCTGCTGGGCGCGGTGGACCAGGTCAACGCGACCTCGGTCATCATCTTGCCCAACAACGGCAACATCCGCATGGCTGCCGAGGCTGCTGCTTCTGCCTGCACCGACAAGAAGGTCGCCGTCGTTCCCACCAAGACCGTCCCGCAGGCCTTCTCCGCGCTGTTCGCGGTCCTGCCCGATTCCGAGTTCGAGGACGCCGTCGCCGCCATGGTCGACGCCATCAGCGAGGTTCGCGATGGCGAGGTCACCCGCGCCGTGCGCGACTCCAGCGCATCTGATGGCTCGCCGATTCACTCCGGTGACGTCATGGGTATCATCGCCGGCTCCATCGACGTGGTCGGCTCCGACGTGAAACAGGTCACGCTCGACTGCATCAACCGCATGCAGGAGGAAGAGGAGGGCGACGCGCTGACGATTCTGGCCGGCGAGGAGCTGTCCGATGAGGCCTTCCAGGAGATCGTCGACGCCATCGAGGAAGCTCAGCCCGACTTGGAGATTGACGCCCATCGTGGCGAGCAGCCGCTCTATCCCGTGATCTTCTCGATCGAGTAGGCATCTGCCCATGTCCGAGCTCTGCTCCGTGCCGCGCGTCTCGGAGCGCTTTGCCCAGAGCAATGCGCTCGACGAGGATATCGCGCGACTCAAATATGTTTCGGGTAAACGTGAGGAGGCCCTTCGCCGTCTGGGAATTAGGACGGTGGGGGACCTCCTTCTCCATATCCCTCATCGATACCTCGACTTTACCCGTTCGTGGTCCATCGAGATGGCGCCCATCGGTACCGTGTGCACCATCATCGCCACGGTCGACCGCATCGTCCAAAAGCAGCCGCGTCCGCGCATGCAGGTGACCGAGGTATCGCTGGTGGACGAGACGGGCGTGTTGCAGGTCGCCTTTTTCCGCCAGCCCTGGATTGCCCAGCAGCTTAAACAGGGCGACCGCCTGGCCGTGATGGGCAAGGTCGAGTTTGCCTACGGTTTTAAGCAGATGGCCTCGCCGCACTTTGAAAAGCTCGATGACGGGCGTGCTGCGGGCACCATCCTGCCGGTCCATTACGTGAGCGATGGCGTGAGCCAGGCGTGGATGCGCCGCATCGTAAGCGGCGCGCTCGAGGTCGTCGGCAATCCGTTCGATCCGATTCCCGCGCCGCTGCGCGCAAAGCGGAAGCTCATGAGCAATGCCCGCGCGTTGCGTTCGATCCACTTTCCCTCGAGCATGGCTGAGCGCGACATCGCACGCCGGCGTCTTGCCTACGAGGAGTGCCTCTACCTGCAGCTGGCGCTGCGTCTGCGCAACGACGGCGGCCTGGTCGATGTGGTGCCCTATGCCCACACTGCGGGCGAGCATCTGGGCGCGCTTAAACAGGCCCTTCCGTTTTCGCTGAGCGACGAGCAGGAGGCCGCATTCCAAGACATCCTGCATGACATGTGCGATGGCGGGCGCGTGATGAACCGTCTGCTGCTGGGCGATGTCGGTACCGGTAAGACCGCCGTTGCCGCCTGCGCGCTGGCTGTGGCTGCCGATAGCGGCACACAGGCCTGCGTTATGGCGCCCACGGGCGTGCTGGCGCGCCAATATGCCGATAAGACCGGCCCTCTGCTCTCGCAGGCCGGCATGTCCTGGGCGCTTCTGACGGGCGCCGCGCCGGCCGCAGAGCGCGAGCGCATCCATGCCCAGCTGGAATCGGGCGAGCTTGACGTGCTCTTTGGCACCCATGCGGTGCTTTCGGATAACGTTGCGTTCAAGCATCTGTCGCTTGTTGTCATCGACGAGCAGCACCGCTTTGGCGTTGGCCAGCGCAACGCCCTACGCGCGAAGGGCCCCGGTGCCGATCTGCTCGTTATGACGGCAACGCCCATCCCGCGTACGCTGGCGCTTTCGGTCTACGGCGATCTGGATACGAGCATCATCCGCCATCGGCCCGTCCCAGGCGCTGGCGTGTCGACACGCGTGTTCACCGAGTCGAGCCGCGACCTCGCCTATGGCGCCATCCGCGAGGCGCATGAAAAGGGTCAGCAGGCCTACGTGATTTGCCCACTCGTGGAGCCGAGTGACTCGGCCGATGAGCTGGAAGACGTGCCCGGTATTGCCCGCGACGATGAGGGCCGCGTAACCGTACCCGTGCCGCTGCACGATACGGCGACCGAGCTCGATCGCCTGCGTCTGGCGTTGCCGGGGCTTACCGTCGAGCGCCTTCACGGCCGCATGCCGGCGGGGGAGAAGGACCAGGTTATCGATGCCTTCAAGCGTGGCGAGATTGACGTGCTCGTCTCGACTACGGTGGTCGAGGTGGGCGTCGATGTGCCTAACGCCACCGTCATGGTCATCGAGAACGGCGAACGCTTTGGTTTGGCTGCCCTGCACCAGCTGCGCGGCCGCGTGGGCCGTGGCGGCGTGTCGGGCACGTGCCTGGTCATGACGCACTCCAAGGGCAACGGCGGCGCATCGGCGGCGCAAGATCGTCTGCAATCGCTCGAAAAAACCTCGGATGGCTTTACGCTCGCCCAGATGGACCTGCGCCTGCGCCATGAGGGCGAAATCCTGGGTTATCGCCAGCATGGTGGTGTGACCCTGCGCTTTGTCGACCTGGATGCCGACGAGGAACTGATCGAGTGGGCCCATTTGGACGCGGTCGAGCTCTTGCGGTATGCTTGCACCCTTGACTCCGTGGCGACGCGCCCCCTGCGCGATGCGGTCGCCATGCGATATCGACACATTTTTAAGGAGGTCAGCGGAGGATGAGAATCATCGGCGGCGAATGGCGCGGTCGTAAGATCGAGGAGCCCCGTGGTCGCGATGTCACCCGCCCCACGACTGATCGCGTACGCGAGGCGTGCGCATCTATGGTCATGTCGGCATTCGACTTCGATCTGGACGAGGTCCGTGTGCTGGACGCCTTTGGCGGCTCCGGTGCCTTAGGGTTAGAGATGCTCTCTCGTGGGGCTCGCTCGCTCACGACGTTCGAGATCGATCGCAACGCCGCGCGGCTCATTACCAAGAATATCGAGTCGCTCTGCCGTGACCGTGCGCGTTGGCGCGTGGTCACGGGCGACATGCTGGCGAGTGCCTCGCGCGGTCGTGTACCGGGAGGTCCCTTTGATTTGGTCCTGCTCGACCCGCCCTATGCTTTTGGTGCCGAGCCGGTCGAGGAGCTGCTGCAGGACCTGGCCCAGCAGGGTTTGCTTGCACCTGGCGCTTTTGCCCTGTTTGAGCATGCCGCCGCCGATGCGGGCGCGCATCCGGCAGACTTTGAGACTGTACGTGAGAAGCGCTACGGCATTACCTCGGTCGACCTGCTCCGTTGGGTCGGCGATGACGATGGTGAGGGCGATAGCGCCGGCACCGATGCTGACAACAATGATGCCACGACGTTTCAGGAGGACGCCCATGAATGACACCATCAACCGCGTGATCGTCCCGGGCACTTTTGATCCCATCACGTTTGGCCATATCGATGTGATCCGCCGCGCCCGCCGCATCTTTCCTAGCGTGATCGTCGCTGTTGCCGAGTCGCAGGGTAAAAACGGCGTGGGCACTACGTTTATGCTCGATGAGCGCGTGGCGCTGGCCCGCGAGGCGCTCGGTGATATCGACGGCGTCGAGGTCCTGCCCTTTACCGGCCTCTTGGTCGACTTCGCTCGCGAGCAGGGGGCGGGGGCCGTGGTCAAGGGCCTGCGCGCCATGACCGACTTTGAATATGAGCTGCAGCAGGCCGACCTTAACTATCGCCTGGATAGCGAGCTGGAGTCCATCTTTGTCATGAGTGCGCCGCAGTACGGCTATATCTCGAGCTCGGTTGTTCGCCAGATCGCCTCGCTCGGCAGCGATGTATCGACGTTTGTCCCGTCCAACGTGGTCGAAGCGCTCAAACATCGCTTTTCGTGACGTTTCTTATTGCCTGGTGGCATGTGGTAAACTAGCACGATGATATGTTACCTATGAAAGGAGACCGGATGCCGGGCGAGAATTTTCCTGGCGATAGGATCGTCAGCTTGGTCGATGAGCTCGAAGGGCTGATCGAGGAAGCCAAGCCGCCTTTCGGCAAGAACGCTCAGTTCAAGGTCATCGACGCCGACGTGTTCTTCAACATCCTCGACGAGATCCGCATGAGCTATCCCGAGGAGTGGCAGAAGTCCCGCCGTATCCTTAAGGAGCGCGAGGAGCTTATGGCTTCCGCCGCCGCCCAGGCCGATTCCATCATCGCTGACGCTCAGCAGCAGGCCCTCACCATTGCCGGTGAGCAGGAGATCGTCCGCCTTGCGCAGCAGCAGGCCGACGACATCCGCGATCGTGCCCAGCAGTACGAGCGCGAGACGCGTTATGCTGCCGAGGACTACGCAGAGCAGGTCTTTACGCACCTGGAGGAGAACCTCAAGAGCCTGACCGGCACCGTTACCCGTTGCCGTCAGCAGCTCAACGAGGGTGCCGCCCAACAGAATGGTCAGTGGTAATGGCTGAGTTCCCGAGCGTTGCCGTCGATCTTTCCGAGCAGCTCGAGTTTCCTGGAGATTCGTATCCGCTGACCGGTAAGGTCGATGTCGCCACCTACACGGTGGGCGAGAAGGAGTACCAGCTTCAGGACGGCATCGACTACGACGTTGTCTTTACCAATGCCGGTACCGGTGTCTTGCTCACGGGCATGGTCCGCGCGCACGCCACCGGTGAGTGCGACCGTTGCCTGGAGCCCGCCTCGTTTGATATCGCCGGAGAGATCGAGGAGTTCTACCTCTTTGAGGAGCCCGAGGATCCCGAGGCCTACGAGGACGGCTACGAGCTCCTGGGTGAGGACCGCATCGTCGATCTGGGTGAGCCCATCAATGACGCGGTCGTTATGGACACGCCGTTTGTGGTGCTCTGCAAGCCCGATTGCCGTGGTCTGTGCCCCACCTGCGGTTGCAATCTCAACGTCGAGCAATGCGATTGCGCCGCCCAGGCAGAGGCAGAATGGGCCGCTGCCACGGAAAATCCATTTGCAGCATTGAAGAATCTCAAGCTCGATGAGTAAAACTGTGGTAGTATCGCTACTTGCGCGTAATCGCCACACTGGATAGTTCATAAGGAAGGTCACTATGCCCGTACCTAAACAAAAGCAGGGTCGTATCCGCACTCACACCCGTCGTTCCGCCAACATGAAGATCTCGGCTGCGGCTCAGTCCACGTGCCCCCGTTGCGGCGCTGTCAAGCTTCCGCACCACGTGTGCCCCAGCTGCGGTTTCTACAAGGACCGCGAGGTTATCGTTACCGAGTAACGGTATACTCTAGATGTGATGCCGTTCCAAATGGAACCACAATGGCCGGCTCAATGAGTCGGCCATTTTTGTATAAGGAGCATGTATATGAGTAACGTTCGCGTTTGTGTAGACGTTGTGGGCGGAGACGAGAAACCTCAGGTTGTTCTCGATGGTATCGAGGCTGCGCTTGCCGCCGATCCCGATATCGAGGTCTTGGCAGCTGGCCCCGCCGAAATCGTCAATCCCTTTGCCGCCTCCCATGCGCGCGTCGAGGCCCTGGAGGCACCCGACGTTATCGCCATGGATGACGATCCCATTCGCGCCGTGATGACCAAACGCAAGTCTTCGATCGTGCTGTCGTGCCGCGCCATCAAGAAGGGAAATGCGGACGCGTTCTTCTCTGCCGGTTCGACCGGTGCCATGACCGCCGCTGCCACCGCCTACGTGACGCCGTTTAGGTATCAGGCCGAAGGCAAAAAGCAGCCGGTGCGCCCCTGTCTGACCAATGCGCTGCCCAATCGCGCCGGCGGTCTGACGGTGCTGTGCGATATGGGCGCCAACCCCGATGTCGAGGTCGATGACATGGTGCGTTTTGCCCAGATGGGTAGCGCCTATGCCCGCGTCGTCCTGGGAATCGAGCATCCCCGCGTGGGCCTGCTTGCCAACGGCACCGAGGACGAGAAGGGCTCCAACTTTACCAAGGCCTGCTTCCCGGCCATGAAAGCCGCCGTTCCCGGCTTTGTTGGTAACTGCGAGGGAACGGACATCACCTCAGGTAACTTCGATGTCGTCGTTGCCGATGGCATGTCGGGCAATATTGCGCTCAAGGCCACCGAGGGCGCTGCCAAGTTTTTGCTGCAGGAGCTCAAGGGTGTCTTTATGTCTTCGCTCGGCACCAAGATTGCCGCGCTGCTCATCAAAAAGCAAATGCGCGAGATTAAGGCCAAGCTCTCTGGCGACGCCAAGGGCGGCGCGATTCTTCTTGGCCTGCGCGGCGTGGTCCTGATCGGCCATGGCGCCACCTCGGTCGAGGCTGTTAAAAACGGTACGCTCGCGGCGGCCGAAGCCGTGCGCGCCGGGCTGGTCGAGAATGTCGCCAACTCTATGGACGGTATCGTTTTATAACAGCGGCGTTATGCGTCTTGGGGCGCACGTCGTGGGGTAGAATCAGAACCGTGTCTTGGTACCGCCCGGGCGGTACCATTCTTTTGGTATTCATGCACTATGAGAGGAAGCGCTATGGACCGCTCCGAAATCTTCGACAAGATCGCCGAGGTCGCTGCTGACGTTCTGGGCGTCGATGTTGCCGAAATTAGCGATGAGACCACCTTTGACGACCTCGATGCCAACTCGCTCGAGCGTTTGCAGCTGGTTACGGCCATCGAGGACGAGTTCAACCTCGAGATCGATGACGAGACTCTGCTCTCGCTTAACTCTGTCGCCGACGCCGTCGACGCGATCGAAAACGCCAGGGAGGCTTAGGTCTTGGCTTTGTCTGAACGACTTACGCGCGCCCAGGAAATTCTGGGCCACGAGTTCAATAATAAGGTGCTGCTGCGTGCGGCCCTTACGCATCCCTCGGCAGTCGAGGGCCAGCCGGTTTCTGCTAGCTATGAGCGCCTTGAGTTCTTGGGCGATTCCATTTTGGGCGCTGTGGTCGCAAGCTCCCTGTTTGAGTCCTATCCGGAGTTTGACGAGGGCAAGCTCACACGCCTGAAGGTGTCGCTTGTCTCGGGCGCTACGCTGTCCGAGGTTTCTCACGAGCTGGGCATTGACGACATCATCATCTTTGGTGCCTCCGAGACCGGTACCGGTGCGCGCGGCCTGCATTCGGCCCTCGAGAACGTCTACGAGTCGCTCGTGGGCGCACTGTACCTGGATGCCGGCTGGGATGCCGCAGCGGAGTTTATCCATCGTACGCTTAAGCCGCATTTGGCTTCCGAGCGTGCCGAGCATCCTGCAAACCCCAAGTCGTTTTTGCAGGAGTGCGTGCAAGCCGACGGTCACGAGCCCCCGGCGTATAAGCTCGTTGGCTCCGAGGGCCCGGCACATGCGCCCACCTTTACCGCCGTGGTGCTCATCGATGGCATTCGCCAGGGTCGCGGCACCGGTTCCTCTAAGAAGGAAGCCGAGGGAGCCGCCGCACTCGAAGCGCTCGACCGCATGGGTTACACCACCAACGGCGTGATTCTGAACAAGAAGCACGTGTAAGCGAGGAACCGTGTATCTCAAGTCCCTCACGCTCAAAGGGTTCAAGTCGTTTGCCGACCGCGCCCATATGACGTTTGAGCCGGGCCTGACCGTCATCGTCGGTCCCAACGGCTCGGGAAAATCGAACATCTCCGACTCAATTCTGTGGGTCCTGGGCGAGCAGAGCGCCAAGCAGCTGCGCGGCCAGGCCATGGAGGACGTCATCTTCTCGGGCTCGTCAGCGCGCAAGCCGGTGGGTGTCGCCGAGGTCACGCTGGTGCTCGATAACTCGGACCATATGCTGCCCGTCGATTTTGACGAAGTCGCCATCACCCGTCGCATGTATCGCTCGGGCGAAAGCGAGTACCTCATCAACTCGAGTCCGTGCCGCCTGATGGACATTCAGGACATCCTGCACGATTCGGGCCTGGGCAAGGATACGCATTCCATCATCAGCCAGGGCAAGCTCGACGCCATTTTGCAGAGCCGCCCCGAGGAGCGCCGCGCCCTCATCGAGGAGGCCGCCGGCATCTCCAAGCACAAGCGCCGCAAGGAGCGTGCGCTCAAAAAGATTAAGTCGATGGACGAGCACCTGACGCGTGCCCGCGACATCAATAAGGAAATCGCCCGTCAGCTGCGACCGCTGGAGCGTCAGGTCGATCGTGCGCGCAAGTACAAAGAGTTGTCCTCGCGCGCGAACGAGCTTACGCAGATGCTGGCTGTCGACGAGCTGCGTTCGCTGCAGTCGCAGTGGAACGACCTGGAGAGCCGCTCCAAGGAAGGTGCCGCCGAGCTGGAGCTTGCGCAGTACCGCATGGGCGAAAAGGAGCGCGAGCTCGAGAAGCTCCAGGTCATGCTCGAGGAAAAGGGCCTGTTTGTGGGCGATCTGGGCGAGCAGCGCCGCCATATGCAAGATGTGGTCGGCCGCATTAACTCCGACATGCGCCTGCTCGAGGAAAAGGGCCACAACATGGTGTCGCGCCTGTCTGACATGCGCGGGCAGATTTCGAGCTCCGAGCATCAGCGTCGTCGCGTGGTCGAGGAGCTCGAGGACGCGCGTGCGCAGCTTGAGGAAGTGACCGGCGCGCACATGCAGGCCCAGGAGGACGTTGACGCCGCTGGTCCTGCCGCCGCAGAGCTCCACGAGCGGCGCGTGGCGCTCGACAATCAGATTTCGCAGCTTACGCGTGAGCAACGCGATGTGCAGCGCGTGGCCGACAACGCCGCGCTCGAGCTCGCCAAGGTGAAGGACTCGCTGAGCAATGCCGAGGTCGAGGACAACATGTATGCCTCGCGCCTGGAGCAGATTGACGAGCAGCTCGAGGAGGTCACGGCCTCGCTCGAGAGCCGTCGCAACCGCGCAGAGGAGCTTGAGGGTGCTCTTGAGGAAGCGCGCCAGGCCCAGGCCGATGCGCGTGAGGCCACCGAGGTCGCCCGTGCAGCCCTGAAGGACTTGCGTAATCGTGAGAGTGAGGCGCGCAACAAGCTGTCCGAGGTGCGCTCGGAGCTTGCCAGCCAAAAGAAACTCGATGCCCGCATGGCCGACAGCTCGCCGCTCGTGAGCCGTCTGGTGGGTGCGCTGGGCGACGATGTCTTGGGTCGTCTGGGCGACGTGCTGGAGGCCCCGCGCGAGCTTGAGGGCCTGGTTGAGCAATTGCTCGCCGGCGATATCGATGCGCTGCTGTTTGATGACGCCGCCACGCTTGAGCGTGCCGGTCGTGCGGCTCTGGACCAAAAGAAGGCCTCGGGCGAAGCACTGCTGGTGACGCGCGGCGTGAGCGGCTCTACCGCCGCTGAGGGTGCTGCCGGTACCCGCCTGGTTGATCGTCTGTCCGTGCGTGCAGGCTACGGACCCGTCGTCGAGGCGCTGCTCGGCGGCTATTACGTGGTCGATGACTTGGCTGCCGCGCTGGCTGCGCCTGTCGTTGACGGTGTGACCTATGTGACTCCCGATGGCGCCCGCGTAAGCTGTGGCGGCCTGGTGCGTGTGGGCCTCGATGCCGGCGAGGCGTCGGGTGCTCTGGAGCGTAAGCGTCGCATTCGCGAGCTGGAGGGGCTTGAGCCCGATCTGGCTGCCGTGTTTGAGCATGTGTCGGATCAGGTCGTCGAGGCCAACGTTGCCGTCGAGGAGGCCCGTGCCGCCGAGGGCCATGCCGCCGGTGAGATCGCCCGTCTTGAGGGCGAGCGCCGCTCGCTGCTCTCCGAGATCGGCCGCTTGGAGCAAAGCGCCAACAATGCCGAGGTCGAGCGCGTGCGCATCTCCAAGCGCCGCGAGCAGGCTGCCGAGGCCGTTCGTGCCGCGCGCCCGCGCGTTGACGAGCTCACCCGTTCGCGTGACGAGGCGCGTGCACAGGCAAGCGACCTGGGTCTCCAGATTGCCGAGGCCAACGATGAGCTCGATCGCGTTCGCCGTGACGATTCCGAGGCCGCCGGTAAGCTCGCCGATGCCAAGGTGCGCCTGGCCCAGACGAGCGAGCGCCTGCGTTCGCTGAAGGGCCGCGTGCCCGACCTTGAGCATCGTCTTGAGGGCATCGACCGTCGTATCCGCGGAACACGCCAGGCTTCGCGCTCGCTCGAGCTGCTGCGCCTGCGCGTCGACCCCATGCACGAACGCTATTCTGCCCTGTTGGAACGCGCGTCGGATTGGGCAGCGCGCCTGCGTGACCAGGCCTCTCTGGAGGAGGCGGACTCCGCTTCGCTCAAGAAGACCATCGAGGATGCCAAGGCAGAGGTTGCCCGCGCTAAGGAGCGAGTCGATACCGCCTCCGCCGCGCAAAACGAGTTCAAGGTCGCGCGTGGCAAGCTCGAGGTGCAGGTAGAGGCCGCCATTAAGGCCATTACCGCCGATGGCACCACGGTACTCGAGGAAGCGCTCATGCTTCCGGCGCCCACGGACCGCGATGCCGCCGAGCGCGAACTCAACCAGCTTGTGCGCCAGATCAACAACCTTGGTCCCGTTAACCAAGTTGCCATGGAGGAGTACGAGCAGCTCAAGCGCCGCGCCGATTACATCGAGGAGCAGCTGGCCGATCTGGAGAGCGCGCGCAAGGCGCTCACCAAGATCACCGTGGCTATCGACCGTAAGATGCGCAAGGCGTTCCTGGTGACGTTTGAGAAGGTCGATGCGAACTTCCGCGAGATCTTCGCCATGCTCTTCCCGGGCGGTCAGGCTCATCTGGAGATGACCGATCCCGAGCATCCTGCCGAGACGGGTATCGAGGTCGTGGCGCAGCCGCGCGGCAAGCGCATCACCAAGATGATGCTCATGTCGGGCGGCGAGAAGAGCCTGACGGCGCTCGCCCTGCTCTTTGCTGTGTACCGCACGCGCACGGTGCCGTTCTATGTGCTGGACGAGGTCGAGGCGGCACTCGATGACGCCAACCTGTCCAAGCTCATCGGCGCACTCGACGTGTTGCGTTCCGATACGCAGCTCTTGGTTATCTCGCATCAGCGCCGTACTATGGAGGACGCTGACGTCCTCTACGGCGTCTCGATGCAAGCCGACGGCGTCAGTCGCGTCGTCTCGCAAAAACTCGATCGCGAAACCGGAAAGGTCGTGAATGCATAATGGGATTCTTCGATGCTCTCTCGCGCGGACTTGAGCGCAGCCGCGAGGCCCTCAACGAGGTCTTCTACTTTGGCGGCGAGGTCGACGAGGAATTTTGGGAGGACCTGGAGGACACCCTCGTCATGGGTGACATGGGCGCCGAGGTCGCTATCAAGGTCTCCGATGACCTGCGCGATGCCGCGGCCAAGAAGAACCTCAAGACCGCTCCGCAGCTTCGCCGTGCCCTGGCCGAGCAGCTTGAGCAGCACTTTGTGCCCATCGAGCGAGATCCGTTTTCCGATACGCCGAGCTGCGTGCTGTTTGTGGGCATTAACGGTGCCGGCAAGACCACGACGGTCGGTAAGATCGCGAGCGCCATGGCTGCCCGCGGCAAGAACGTGGTGATCGGTTCGGCCGACACCTTCCGCGCCGCCGCCATCGAGCAGCTCGATGTGTGGGGCCAGCGCGCTGGCGTCCCCGTCATCAAGCGCGACCGCGGCTCCGACCCGGCAAGTGTTTGCTACGACGTGCTCGACGAGGCCGACAAGCGCGGCAGCGACCTGGTGCTTATCGATACCGCCGGCCGTCTGCACACGAGCCCTGAGCTCATGCGCGAGCTTGCCAAGGTGGTTAACGTGACGCGTAAGCGCGCCGCCAATATGGCCGCCGGCCCCATGCCCGTCTCAGTCGTGCTCGTGATCGATGCCGCCACCGGCCAGAACGGTCTGAACCAGGCGCTCGAGTTTAACGAGGCGCTGGGCCTGGACGGTATTATCATGACGAAGCTCGACGGCACGGCAAAGGGCGGCATCGCCATGGCCGTGGCCGAGAAGCTCAAGCTCCCGATCCTGCGCGTCGGCGTGGGCGAGCAGGTCGATGACCTGCAGGAGTTCAATGCCAAAGATTTCTGCCGCGCCCTGGTGGGCGAGTCCAATTAAGGAGTGACTAGTGTTTGATTCCCTGAGCGATCGCCTCAACGACACATTTGACCGCCTGCGCGGCAAGGGCAAGCTGACCGAGGCCGATATTACTTCGGCCATGCGCGATATTCGCATGGCGCTGCTCGAGGCCGACGTTAACTTTAAGGTCGTCAAGGAGTTCGTCGCCAAGACCAAGGAGCGCTGCATGACCGCCGAGGTCATGGAGTCGCTGTCGCCGGCGCAAAACGTCGTCAAGATCGTGCTCGACGAGCTCACCGAGATGCTCGGCTCCACCGAGAGCAAGCTCGTCTTTAGCAACCGTATTCCCAATGTCATCATGCTCGTGGGCCTGCAGGGCTCCGGTAAGACCACGGCTGCCGTAAAGCTGGCCTACCTGCTCAAGAAGCAGGGCCGCTCGCCGCTGCTCGCCGCGTGCGACGTCTACCGTCCCGCCGCTGCCGACCAGCTGGCCACGCTCGGTGGCGAGATCGGCGTACCGGTCTTCCGCGGCGACGGTGCGCACCCGGTCGATATCGCCAAGGGCGCCATCCAGGAGGCCGTCGACCACCTGCGCGACGTGGTCATCGTCGATACCGCCGGACGTCTTCAGATCGATGAGCAGATGATGCAGGAGGCCGTGGACATCAAGAAGGCCGTCAAGCCCGATCAGGTGCTGATGGTCGTCGATGCCATGACCGGCCAGGATATCGTCAACGTCGTCTCGACCTTTGCCGAGCGCACCGACTTTGACGGAGTGATCATCTCCAAGCTCGACGGCGATGCCCGTGGCGGCGGCGCGCTTTCCGTGCGCCAGGTGACCGGCAAGCCCATCAAGTTCGTGAGCATGGGCGAGAAGCCCGATTCGCTGGAGCCGTTCTATCCCGATCGTATGGCCAAGCGCATTCTGGGTATGGGCGACGTTGTCGGCATTATCGAGAAGGCCCAGGAGGCGGCCGACGCCGAGCAGCTCGAGGCTGCCGAGCGCATGCTGCGCGAGGGCTTCACCATGAATGACATGCTCGACCAGATGAAGGCCGTCAAGAAGATGGGCGGCATGAAGGGCATCCTGGGCATGCTCCCCGGCGGCCAGCGTGCGCTCAACCAGATGGGCGGCAACCTGGACGAGGGCATCTTCGACAAGAACGAGGCCATCATCATGTCGATGACCAAGGAGGAGCGCCTTCGCCCCTCCATCATCAACGGTCAGCGCCGTGCCCGCATTGCCAAGGGCGCCGGCGTGACCCCCACCGAGGTCAATAGCCTTATGAAGCAGTGGGGCGAGATGAACAAGATGATGGGCCGCATGCGCACGATGGCCAATCAGGCGCAGGCCGGCGGCAAGAAGGGCAAGAAGGGCAAGAAGGGCAAAAAGATGCGCATGCCCAATATCCCTGGCCTGGACGCTATGGGTCTGGGCGGCATGGGCGGCCTGGGAACGGGCGGCCCCAAGTCCGATATGGACCTGCTGCGCCAGATGGAAGCGCAGATGCGCAACAAGAAGTAACGACTAGTTGAGTCGTGTATGGCGAAGGCCGCCTGGATGGTATTCCAGGCGGCCTTCGCCGTTCGTTCGCAGGTTGTCGCACGCGCGGAAGCGTGTTGACGTTGAGATGCTTGCCGTTAGTGGCAGCCGCAGCCCTCGTGGCCCTCGTGCTCGTGATGGCCGTGGCAACCACAGGATTCGCCGTGCTCATGGGCGTGCTCGTGGTCATGGCCATGGCAGTCGCAGGTGGCCTCGCCGTTCTGTGCGAGCGTGCCGGCAATGAGGGCCTCGACGCAGGCATCGCAGCTGCCCTGGGCGCCCGCATAGACCGTGATGCCGGCTTGGGCAAGCGCGTTGATAGCGCCGCCGCCGATACCGCCGCAAATGAGCGTGTCAACGCCACCGTTGGCAAGCAGGCCCGCCAAGGCGCCGTGGCCGGTGCCACCGGTGCCTACGACCTGCTCGTTGAGCACCTTGCCATCCTTGATGTCGTAGATCTTGAACTGCTCGCTGCGGCCAAAGTGCATAAAGATGTTGCCGTTGTCGTACGTCGTTGCCACCCTCATGGTGCCGACCTCCTTTGCTGGCCATGCGGCCGTCGTCGTGGCGATGGGGGAGTACGCGATATTGCCGCCCGCGATGACGAGCGCTCGTCCGTTGACCAGCGCTTCGGCCACCTTGCGATGCGCGCGGCTGCAAATGGCCGCCACCGTTGCGCGGGCGATGCCCATCTGCTGGGCGACCGCCTCTTGGTTGAGACCTTCCAGGTCGCACAGGCGCAGCACCTCAAGCTCGTCGACGGTCATGTCGATGGCATCACCGCTGGCCAGGCCATCGGGGGTAAAGCCGCGGTATTCGGGGATGATCCCGACGCGGCGCAGTTTTTCGCGTCTTCCTGCCATGCACACTCCTTATCTGACATATGTCAACAATAGGATAACGCGTTAGTCTTTGGGCGCAAGGCATTTCTGTCATATGTCAGAAAAAGGCTAAGATGCCTCGTTGCCGCATGCGGAGCCGCGCTGCCGTGCATTGCGTGTGCCGGACTAAGTGTCCAATTCGACACTCGCGCGCCTGGGCTACAATAAATCTCGCTTATAGGCGACTGACAGGAGGGTCAATGAGCAAAGCTGATCAGCAGTTTGTAACCATGTGCCGCGATATCTTGGACCATGGCACCACCACCGAGGGCCAAAAGGTCCGTCCGGTGTGGGAGGACGGCACCCCTGCCTATACCATTAAAAACTTTGGTGTCACGGCGCGCTATGATCTGCGCGAGGAGTTCCCCGCGCTCACCCTGCGTCGTACGGCGCTTAAGTCTGCCATGGACGAGATTCTGTGGATCTATCAAAAGAAGTCCAATAACGTGCATGACCTCAACAGCCATATCTGGGATGAGTGGGCCGATGAGACCGGTTCCATCGGTAAAGCCTACGGCTATCAGATTGGTCAGAAGAGCCATTACGCCGAGGGCGACTTCGACCAGATGGACCGTGTGCTGTACGACCTTAAGCACACGCCGTATAGTCGCCGCATTATGACCAATACGTACGTGTTTAGCGATCTGTCCGAGATGCACCTTTATCCGTGCGCCTATAGCGTGACCTATAACGTGACGCAGCGTCCTCAGGACGACAAGCCGACGCTCAACATGATTCTCAACCAGCGCAGCCAGGACATTTTGGCCGCGAACAACTGGAACGTGTGCCAGTACGCCATTTTGCTGATGATGGTCGCGCAGTCGGTCGATATGATTCCCGGTGAGCTGCTGCACGTGATCGCCGACGCCCATATCTATGATCGTCATGTCGATATCGTCCGCGAGCTTATCGAGCGTCCGCAGTTTGCGGCACCCAAGGTAACGCTCAACCCCGATGTGCATGACTTCTATGCGTTTACGACCGATGACCTGATCGTCGAGGGCTATGAGCACGGCCCGCAGGTCAAGAACATTCCCATTGCGGTGTAGGTGGTGCTCATGACGTGTAAGCTATCTGCTATCGTCGCCGTGTGTGACGATTGGGGCATTGGGTGCGAGGGCGACATGGTGGTGTCCAATCGCGCCGATATGCGCCATTTTGTGGCCTGCACCAAGGGCTGCCCGGTTATCATGGGACGCAAGACCCTGCTGAGTTTTCCCGGCGGGCGTCCGCTCAAGAACCGCCGCAATATCGTGCTCACCCGCGACGAGAGCTTTGCCCCCGAGGGCGTCGACGTGGTGCATAGTATCGACGAGGCGCTCGCCGCGGTTGCCGATGAGCCCGTTGCCTGGGTGATCGGTGGCGGCGATGTCTATCGGCAGTTTTTGCCGTATTGCGTCGAGGCCGAGGTCACGCATAACCACTGCGTCCATGTCGTGGATACGTACTTTCCCGATTTGGAAGCCGATCCTGCGTGGGAGATTGCGCGGGCCAGCGAATCGGCGGTTGTCGCTGCCGGAGAAGGCGATGAGGGCCTCGAATATGAGTTCGTGACGTATCGTCGCGTTGATGCGTAAACCCGATTATCCCTTCGGTATTATCGGGTTGGAATGAGTGGCGGGGCAGCGCATGGCGTTGCCCCGATATTTGTATAGGTGCTGTAAAGAAGGGTGCGGGCTGGCTGCTATGACTGATGCCGTTGAGGTTCTGCGAATTGATTCGCTCGAGGACGAGCGGCTCGATGCCTACGTGCGACTGACCGAGCGTGAGCTGCGCTGCGTGCTAGAGCCGCAAAAGGGCATCTTTATCGCCGAGAGTGCCAAGGTTATTGAGCGCGCGGTGCGTGCCGGATACGAGCCGGTGAGCTTTCTTTTGGGCGAACGCTGGCTCGACCAGATGATGCCGCTGTTTGAGCGCCTGGTTGTGCGCGAGGGCGCAGGTCCGGTTCCCGTGTTCGTGGCCTCAATGGAGCTCATGGAGCAGTTGACTGGCTTTAACGTGACGCGCGGCGCTCTGGCGGCGTTCCGTCGCCCGCGTCAGATTCCGGTCGATGAGTTCTTGGGCGGCGTCGTCGAGGCGGCGGGGGATCGTTCGGTGCGCGTGTGCGTGCTTGAGGGTATTGTTGATCACACCAATGTTGGCGCGATTTTCCGCTCGGCTGCCGCATTGAACGTTGACGGTATTTTGGTCAGCCCGACGTGCTGCGACCCGCTGTACCGTCGCTCGGCCCGCGTGAGCATGGGCACCGTGTTTCAGGTGCCGTGGACGCGCATTGGCAGCGAGGCTCGTGTGTGGCCGCATGATGGTCTGAGCGCGTTGCACGATGCCGGTTTTTCGTGTGCCGCTATGGCGTTGACGGACGATTCCGTATCGCTGGACGATCCCGTGCTGCAGGAGATTGACCGCTTGGCAATCTTTATGGGTACCGAGGGTGCCGGCTTGGGCGCCAAAACCATTGAGGGCTGTGACCGCGCCGTGCGCATTCCGATGGCGCACGGGGTCGATTCGCTTAACGTGGCCGCGGCGAGCGCCGTCGCCTTTTGGCAGCTGTGCCCGCACGTGAGCAATGAGTATCACTACCAGCCGGGTTTGTATCACTAGGCAGTTATTCCGCACTGTGCTCTAATTCGGGGTGTTTCGGTCGCCGCCAGTCGGTGCTAAGCTGGATTTGGCTTTGGTTTTAAATTGCTGTTTTGCTGTTTGACGTATGCGTGTGGGGAGGGCGTGTGGCTAAGAAATCTACGGCGATCGATGTAACGCAAGGTGTCATTTGGCAGCAATTGCTGTCGCTGTGCGTTCCCATCTTTTTTAGTTCGTTTTTTCAGCAGGCCTACACGCTTATCGGTACGTATATCGTTGGCCAGTTTGGCGGCAAGCTCGCGCTGGGCGGCATTCAGGCCACGATGGTACTCACCGAGCTCTGCATTGGCTTTTGCGTTGGCGTTGGCGCCGGCTGCGCGGTCATTACCGGTCAGTATTTTGGCCAGCACGATGATGAGCGACTGAGTCGTTCGGTCCATACAGCCATGTCGCTCGCGCTGGTGGGCGGTATCGCTTTCTCGATTCTTGGCATAGTGTTCGTTGAACCCATGCTGGTGCTTATGAACACGCCGCATGAACTATTGGCCGAGGGCGTGGCCTATGCTCGCTGTTATTTTGCCGCGATGGTTGCGGCACTGCTGCTGAATATGGGAACCGCACTGCTGCGTGCCGTGGGCGATACGCGCGGGCCCGCCGTGATCATTGCCTCTGGCTGCCTGGTTAACGTGGTGCTGGATATCATCTTTGTCGCTGTGTTGCATATGGAGGCGCTGGGCTGCGGCATCGCAGTGGCGCTGACCATTTGCTCCAATGCAACGATGATCGTGTTGCGCATGATGCGCGCTCCGGGTGCATGGCGTCTTTCGCTGTCTAAGCTCGGTATCGATCGCGGTATTTGCAAGAGTATGATCTCGTGTGGTCTGCCACTCGGTTTTCAATCGGCTGCCTATTCGATCTCGAACGTGCTGATCCAGGTGTCGGTTAATTCGTTTGGCGCCGATGTCACGACTGCTTGGGGTCTATCTGGGCGCCTGGATGGCATTATCTGGATGGTGACCGAGGCGCTCGGCGTATCGATCACTACGTTCTCGGCGCAGAACTTTGGCGCGCGCAATTACGAGCGCATGCGCAAGGGCTACCATACGTCGCTCGTGCTGTCGTTTATGCTCATTGGTGGCCTGTCTGCCGTGCTGCTGGTGTTCTCGGGCCCGCTGTCGCGTTTGTTTGTCGACGATGCTTCGATTTCGGCGTACACCACGACCATCCTCCATTTCATTGCGCCGTTCTATGCGATTTTCTCGATTATCGAGAACGCCTCGGGTTCCATCCGCGGCGCCGGCGTGAGTCTGCAGCCTATGCTGCTCACCATCTTTGGCACCGTCGTACTCAGAGTGATTTGGGTGTTTGCGATCATGCCCTTCGATCCGTCGCTCGAGCATCTACTGCTGGTCTACCCCGTAACCTGGCTCATCACCGCAACCATGTTCACCATCTACCACCACAGCGGCAACTGGCTAGGTCGCGCCACCGCCTAGCCATTCGGGACGTCCCCAATGGCTAGTATTCGATGCCTTGGCGGGCTAGGAGGCCTTCGTCGAAGTAGTGTTTGACGGGGCGCATTTCGGTGACTAAGTCCGCAAGGTCGGTCAACGGCAGCAGCCCGCGGCCGGTGAGCACGAGCTCCGTGGTGGCGGGCTTCAGCGCGATTAGCCCCTCCACATTCTCACGCGTCACAAAGCCGCGGCGCATCGCTTCGCCGAGTTCGTCCAGAATGAGCACGTTGACCTGGCTAATCTGCTCGCGCGCCAGCTCCATGATCTGTGCGGTACAGGCTTCGGGCGTGTCGCGGTCGGCTTGTACGATGCGTAGCCCCAATCGAGGTGCTGCGTCATGTTCGGCGCAGTGCAGCTTCTTGGCAAACTGAAGCATGAGCACGTTAAGTCCATAGCCCGTGGCACGCAGCGCGAGCCCCAGCGCAGCCGTCGTCTTGCCCTTGCCGTCGCCCGTATAGATTTGAACCTTGCCGACTTCCAGTGATGCCATCTCTGTCTTTTCGTGCCCGGCGTCGGTTTATCGCCGTCCGGGTTGGGTATTCTAGAAAGCATTATTAACCCCAGTAGATGGAGTTCAAGCAGATGGAGATGGATGACAACAAGCGTAGACGGAATATGATCCTCTACGTGCTCATCGCCTTCGTCGTCTACCTCGTGCTCTCGACCGTTCTGTTCCCCAACATCGGTCACACGCAGCAGATTACGAAGACCGATTACTCGACGTTTGTCAAAGCGCTCGATAAGAAGAGTGTCGACAAGGTCGAGTACAACACGGACGATTACTCGATTTATTACACCAAGAAGGGCGAGGACGAGAACATCGCCTATAAGACGACCGGTGTGCCGAACGATGCGGGCTTTACCGATCGCGTGCTTGAGTCTGGCGCTTCGCTGGAGTCGGTCGTTCCCGATAAAAACTCGGGTTTGATGACCTACTACCTGCTTACGCTCATCCTTCCCATGGCGATTTTCTTCCTGATCGGCTGGTGGCTCAACCGCCGCATGAAGAAGGCCATGGGTGATGACGGTCCTTCGATGAACTTTGGCGGCGGTGGCTTTGGCGGCGGTGGACTGGGCAAGTCCGGCGCGCGCGTGATCGCCTCCAAGGACGTGGGCGTTACCTTTAAGGATGTCGCCGGCCAGGAAGAGGCCAAGGAGTCTCTCAAGGAGGTCGTCGACTTTCTGGAGAAACCGCAGCGCTACGAGGAGATTGGCGCCAAGCTGCCGCGCGGTGCTCTTCTTGTCGGTCCTCCGGGTACCGGTAAGACCCTGCTTGCCAAGGCTGTTGCCGGCGAGGCAGGTGTTCCGTTCTTTAGCATTTCGGGCTCTGAGTTCGTCGAGATGTTCGTCGGCCGCGGCGCTGCTAAGGTTCGTGACCTGTTTAAGCAGGCCAAGGAAAAGGCCCCGTGTATCGTCTTTATCGATGAGATCGATACCATCGGTAAGAAGCGCGATGGCGGCGGCTTTAGCGGCAACGACGAGCGCGAGCAGACGCTCAATCAGCTGTTGACCGAGATGGACGGCTTCGACAACCACAAGGGTATCGTCGTCCTCGCTGCCACCAACCGCCCCGACAGTCTCGATCCGGCGCTGCTGCGCCCCGGTCGTTTTGACCGCCGCATCCCCGTCGAGTTGCCCGATCTGACCGGCCGTAAGAACATCCTCGAGCTCCACGCTAAGAGCGTGAAGACCCAGCCGCCGATCGATCTGACCGCGATTGCCCGCGCCACGCCCGGTGCCTCGGGCGCCGACCTGGCCAATATCATCAACGAGGGCGCCCTGCGCGCCGTTCGCGAGGGTCGCAAGCGTGCAACCCAGGACGATTTCGAGGAGTCGGTGGAGGTTGTCATTGCCGGCCAACAGCGTAAGTCCACGGTGCTTTCCGACCACGAGAAGCAGGTCGTTTCCTACCACGAGATCGGCCATGCCATCGTCGCTGCCCGCCAAAAGGGTTCCGCGCCGGTTACCAAGATCACCATCGTGCCGCGCACGAGCGGCGCTCTTGGCTACACCATGCAGGTCGAGGAGGATGAGCGCTTCCTGACCACGCGCCAGGAGGTCCTGGACAAGCTTGCCGTCTACTGCGGTGGACGTGCCGCCGAGGAGCTCATTTTTGGCGAGATGACTACCGGCGCGGCCAACGATATCGAGCAGGCCACTAAGCTCGCCCGCAACATGGTGACTCGCTTTGGTATGTCCGACGAGTTTGGCATGATGGCGCTCGGTACCGTGCAGAACGCGTATCTCAATCAGGACACGTCGCTCACCTGCGCCCCCGGTACGGCCGAGCGTGTGGACGCGATTGTCGCTAAGCTGATCGAGGACGCGCACGATCGCGCTCTGCAGATCCTCAAGGAGAACAAGTTCAAGCTCCATGAGCTGGCTCGTTATCTGTACAAGAAGGAGACCATCACGGGCGAGGAGTTCATGAACCTCCTCACGCGTGAGAATCCGCTGATGCCCAAGCAGCAGTAAAGCCGCGGCCGAGCCAGTAAACGCCGACGCCCCATTTGAGCAGCTTTCTCAAATGGGGCGTTTTGCTTGAGAGGGATTGAAATGAAGATCGTGGTGAGCGCCTGCTTGATGGGCGAGAGCTGCAAGTATAACGGGCTCGACAACTACCATCGCGAGTTGGTCGAGGCCTGCGAGCGTACAGGGACCGAGGTCCTCTTGGTGTGCCCTGAGGTCTTTGGGGGCCTGCCCACGCCGCGCAAGCCGTCCGAGATTGTGAACGGAGAGGTTCGTACCTGCGAGGGCATCTCGGTCGATCGCGAATTTCGCCTGGGTGCCCAACGAGCGCTCGATATGTGCGAGCAGGCGGGCGGGCCGGAAGAGATCGCCGCGTGCATCCTGCAGGACCGTAGTCCCTCGTGCGGCGCGGGTCGCATCTACGACGGAACATTCAGCGGCGCCCTTACGGCGGGCAACGGCGTCTTCGTTGATTTACTGCTCCGCCACGGTTATCGCGTGATCCCGGCTAGCGAGTTCGACCCCAGCATGCTGGAGCAATAAAAAACCACCACAAAGGTGCTGCTCCCTTGTGGTGGTTTTGGGCTAGGCCTAGAGCGTGTGGCCGTAGGCGTTTGCGGCCTTGATGGCGGCGGCGAACTTTTCGTCGGTGAAGGGCTCGGGGTTGCCCTGCTTCCACTCGTTGGTGGCGTGCGCGTACTCGCACAGGGCCGGGATATCGGACTCGGAAAGCCCGACCTGCTCAAGCGTCACGGGCAGGCCCATCTGCTTGTTAAAGGCCGCGTAGTGCTCAAGGTTCTCGGTATCGCCCGTATAGGCGAACAGCACGAGCACGCCCAGGCTCACGACTTCGCCGTGCAGGTAGGTGCCCTCGCGCGGAATGCTGCATGTGGCGTTGTAGAATGCGTGCGCCACGCTCGAGTTGTAGTAGTAATCGTTCTGGTTCGTCAGGTTCGAGACATAGCCCGTATTGACCACGATATCGAGTGCGATTTGCTTGACGGCCTCGCTCGACAGGTTCTGGCGTACGTCCTCAAGACCCTGGACGCCGTAGGTAAACAGCGGCTCGGAGCAGGTGTGGGCGAGTGCCAGGCCAAGACCGGCGGTGTGCTCCAAATTACCGGCGCTCGTGGCGTACTCGACCTCGGGCTGCTTGGACAGGGCATCGCCCACGCCAGCCCAGAAGTACTCCGCCGGAGCCTCGGCGATGATCTTGGGATTGATGAAGATGTGCGCGGGTCGGTTGGGGTACGAATAGCCCTCGAGCGAGCCGTCGTCGTTGTAGACAACGGCAATGGCGGTCGCGGCCGAGCAGTTGGAGCAGATCGTCGGCACGGTAAAGACGATCTTCTTGAGCTCGATGGCCGCCGTCTTGACGGTATCGAGCGCCTTGCCGCCGCCACAGGCAATGAGCACGTCGGCTTCCTGGCAGGCGGGGGAGTTTACGACCTTGGCGATATTGGCCCGCGTGCTGTTGGTGCCATAGACACGCGTCTCTAGAATCTCGACATCGGTACCTTCAAGCGCCGCCTCGATGCCCGGCAGCGCTGCAGCCAGGGCTCGCTTGCCGCCGATGATGGCGACCTTCTTCGCGCCGTACTCCGCCAGTGCGGCGGGCAGCTCGGCAAAGCAATCCTCGCCGACGGTGTAATCGCTCATTCCGATCGTGCGCATAGCAACCTTCTTTCGCTCGATAAAGTGCTTACAGGTATTTTGCTCCAAGAGAAGATCCACGGCCGCAAGAAATTTCGAACGTATAAAACCAGTGTTGAGGGTTTTTCGCCGGCGCGGAACGTGCTAGCATACTCCGCATAAGCGTTGATGGGGACGAGTAGTCGGCCGTCCGCATGCTACAGAGAGCGGGGAGCGCTGAGAACCCGTGCATGCGACCGATGAAAATCACCCCGGAGCTGCGGTCCCAACGGACGTGCCGTGCAGGTTCGTCTTAGTAGACATCGCCGAGATGGTCGTCGATACAGGCCAGCCGAGTAACGGATGCGAGCGCGCGAATACGCGGGCGAGGGCATCTAAGCTGGGTGGTTAAGCGAAGAGCTTTTACGGGCAGGCTGCCCGTTTTGTGGCGCTTCGTCCCAGCTTGTAGGGACGGGCGCTTTTTTGGTGCCCAACGGGCGTGCGCGCCCACGACATGAAAGGGGTACCGTGGCAAACGAGTACAAGCAGACGATGAATCTGCCCAAGACCGGTTTTCCCATGCGTGCCGGTCTTTCCAAGTCCGAGCCCAAGCGACTCAAGGACTGGCAGGACAACAAGGTCTACGAGCAGGTTCTGAAGAAGAACGAGGGTCACAAGAAGTTCGTGCTGCACGACGGCCCTCCGTACGCCAACGGCCCGATCCACATCGGCCACGCCATGAACAAGATCTCCAAGGACATGATCAACCGTTACTGGATGATGCAGGGCTGCGAAGTTCCCTATGTCCCCGGTTGGGACTGCCACGGTCAGCCGATCGAGCATAAGGTCGAGGAGAAGCTCGGCACCGAGAAGTTCAACCAGACCTCCACGGCTAAGATCCGTGAGCTTTGCAATAAGTTCGCTGTCGAGAACATCGAGCTTCAGAAGGCCGGCTTCCGTCGCCTGGGCGTGCTCGGCGATTGGGACAACCCGTATCTGACGCTCTATCACCAGCACGACGCCGCCGACATCGAGGTCTTCAAGGCCATGTTCGATAAGGGCATGATCTATCGCGGTCACAAGCCGGTTCACTGGTGCAAGCACTGCCACACCGCGCTGGCCGAGGCCGAGATCGAGTACTCCGACGAGACGAGCCCGTCCATTTTCGTGCGCTTCGAGATGACTTCCAAGCCCGCCGGCCTCGAGAACTTTGACGGCCCGGTTGACTTTATCATCTGGACGACCACGCCGTGGACCATCCCCTCCGACCAGGCCGTTTCCCTCAAGCCCGGCGCCGCCTACGTTGCCGTTGAGCACGATGGTCGTGCCGAGGTCATGCTCGAGGACCTGGCTCCCAAGTGCTGTGAGGAGTTTGGCTGGGAGTACACCCCGGTTATGGTCGACGGCAAGCCCTATGTGGTTCCCGCCGAGACCTTCCACCACATCCACTACAAGCAGCCAATCTTTGACGGCGTTGAGGGCGTGGCGCTGCTGGCCGATTACGTCGGTGTCGATGACGGTACCGGTATCGTCCACAACTCGCCCGGCCACGGCGTCGACGACTATTTTGCCTGCCTCAAGGAGGGCATTACCGACATCTGCATGCCGGTCGATGACGACGGCAAGTTCTACACCGGTGAGGAGTTTGGCACCGGTGGCCCCTTCAGCGGTATGGATACCGATGAGGCCAACCCGCACATCATCGAGTTCCTGCGCGAGCGCGGAACCCTGGTCCTCGAGAAGAAGATCACGCACAGCTATCCGCACTGCTGGCGCTGCAAGCACCCGGTGCTCTTCCGTGCTACCGACCAGTGGTTTGTCTCGATGGACAAGACTGGTTTGCGCGAGCAGGCTGGCAAGGAGGTTCGCGAGAACGTCAAGTGGTATCCGGCTCACGCCGCCAACCGCATCGGCGCCATGGTTGAGCAGCGTCCCGACTGGTGCATCAGCCGTCAGCGCAACTGGGGCGTGCCTATCCCCAGCTACACCTGTGCCGACTGCGGCGAGAAGGTCATGAACGACGCTACGCTCGACGCCGTCATCAAGCTCTTCCACGAGAAGGGCTCCGACGCCTGGTTCACCGACGCTCCCGAGAGCTACCTGGGCGAGGCCTGCGTCTGCCCCAAGTGCGGCGGCCATCACCTCAAGGCCGATAAGGACATCCTCGACGTGTGGTGGGATTCCGGCGTCTCCTGGAAGGCCGTCTGCGAGTATCGCCCTGAGCTTGAGTACCCGGCGGACGTGTACCTCGAGGGATCCGACCAGCACCGCGGTTGGTTCCAGAGCTCGCTGCTCACCTCGGTGGGTGCCAACGGCCATGCTCCGTACAAGGCGGTCGTCTCGCAGGGCTTCACGCTCGACGGCCAGGGCCGCAAGATGTCCAAGTCGCTCGGCAACGTCATCGACCCCAACAAGGTCTGCGACGAGATGGGCGCCGACATCATCCGTCTGTGGGTTGCTTCTGTCGACACCAGCTCCGACGTCTCCATCGACCACGAGATCCTTGCTCGTACGTCTGATGCCTATCGCCGTTTCCGCAACACGCTGCGCTTCCTGCTCTCCGAGCTCGAGGGTCAGTTTGAGCCCGAGACCGACGGCGTCGCCTTTGCCGACTTGCTGCCGCTCGACAAGCTCATGGTTGCCCGTCTGACCCAGGTCCAGGCCGAGGTCGACGACGCCTACGCCAGCTACGAGTTCCCGCGCGCCTACCGTGCGCTCTACGACTTCGTGGTGACCGAGCTTTCTAACGTGTACCTCGACGCTCTGAAGGACCGTCTGTACTGCGACAAGCCCGGCTCGCTCGAGCGCCGCAGCGCACAGACCGTGCTGGCCGAGCTCTTCTCGATGCTCATGCGCGACCTGCAGCCGATCCTGTCCTACACAGTCGATGAGGCCATGGCCTATGCACCTGCCGGATGCGTCGATCACCAGAAGTACGCCGCGCTGCTCGATTGGTATAAGTCGCCCATCACGGTCGACGAGGCCAATGAGTTTGAGGGCGTGCTCGAGGCTTCGCTCGAGCTCCGTAGCGCCGTGACCAAGGCCCTTGAGGATGCCCGTTCTGCCGGCACCTTCACTAAGAGCCAGCAGGTCCGCGTCAAGGCGGTCGTTCCCGCCGAGATGTACGCGCTGCTGACCGGCGACAAGGCCGTCGACCTGGCCGAGTTCTACATCGTCTCCGATGTTGAGCTGACCCAGGGCGAGGAGCTCTCCGTTGCCATCGAGGCTGCCGAGGGCGAGTGCTGCGACCGTTGCTGGAACTACCGCACCACCGTCGGCGAGTACAACGGCCACGCGCATATTTGCAAGCGCTGCGCCGACGCTTTGTAGGTTACGGCGTTCGTAGAACACCGTAACCTACCGACGCTGCAAACGCCCCTAAGCGGCAATCTGACGTTCAATCGTCGGTCGCGTACCAAAGTACGCTTCCCTCCTCTTTCACGTCACCTTGCTCGCTTGGGGACGTTTTCGCTGTTGGTGACGATAACGCGGCTTTTCCATTGCTGGAGCTAGAGGCTTTCTTTCGACTTGCGCTTTTAGTCGAAAGCTATTAAGCGACATTCCGTTATTCGGAATGTCGCTTTCGTTTTATGCTGGTTATTTCGCTTGCGTTGGTGGATATGTCGTGCGCTCTGCGTGTGGCAATATAAGATGGTTAATTGCGTGAAACGGAATTTGATTATCTGAGGGTAGGGGATTGATTTGGGTCGTGCTGGGGATATGACGCCGCCTTTGCGTTGGCGGTTGGGTGTTGCTGGTGGGGTAGCGCTCGTTGTGCTGCTTGTTGACCAGCTGACCAAGCTTGCGGTTCGTGCCGTGGGCGAAGCTTTGCATGTGACTGTCATCCCCGGTGTCATCGACTTTATGTTTGTCCGCAATATCGGTGCTGCCTTTAGTATGGGCGAGGGGCATGGCATCGCGTTTGCCGTGCTGGCGTTGGCGGTCATTATCGCTATTGCCGTGTACCTCGTTCGTGCACCCCAGCTCGCCCATCTTGAGGTTGTGGGCATGGCGATGGTTGCGGGCGGTGCTATCGGCAACGCTATCGATCGTTTGGCATTTGGCTTCGTGACCGATTTTATTGCCACAACCTTCATTGACTTCCCCGTCTTTAATGTGGCCGATATCGGCATTACCTTGGGCGTCGTGCTCGCCCTCTTCGGCTACATGTTCTTGAGCCCCGCTGCCCGTGAGGTCGATGCGACAGCCGAGCTTAACGCCCGTGACGAGGCCCGCGCTAGGCGCAAGGCCCAGCAACGCGGGGAGCGTGCCCGCAAGATTCGCGAAAGGAATGAGCGTTAATGGCCGACATCCATATTCTCGTTGCCGACGATTGCGCTGGTCAGCGTCTTGACGCCTATCTGGGCTCCAATGACGGCTGCCCTACGCGCTCTGCCTGCGCGCATCTGATTGAGGGCGGCGCCGTAATCGTGAACGGCGAGACCTGTCTGTCAAAAAAGTATGCCGTACGCGCCGGTGACCGCATCTCGGTCGACCTGCCTGAGCCGCACGATCCCACCGATGTGATTCCCGAGGCCATCCCGCTCGACATTCGCTATGAGGACGACTATCTCATTGTGCTCTCCAAGCAGCGTGGCCTGGTGTGCCATCCTGCGCATGGTCATGAGAGCGGTACGCTCGCGAATGCCCTGGTCTATCACTGCGGTATCGACCATCTGGGCACCGTGCAGGGCGAGGATCGCCCCGGGATCGTGCATCGTTTGGATCGCGATACCTCGGGTCTCATGCTTGCGGCAAAGGACGACGACACACAGCGCGCGCTTCAAAATCTCATTCGCACGCGTACGCTCGACCGCCGCTATATCACGCTTGTCCACGGGCACATCGCCATGGACGAGGGCACCATCAATACCGGTATCGCCCGTTCTACGCGCGACCGCGTCAAGATGGCGGTTTCGGACGACCCCTTTGCCCGTCAGGCCATTACGACCTTTAAAGTCCTCGAGCGCTTTGATTCCACGCGCTTTGACGATGGTTATACGCTCGTTGAGTGCCATCTGTTTACCGGTCGCACGCACCAGATTCGCGTGCATATGCGTCATATCAACCACGCCTGCGTGGGCGATCCACTCTACGGCAAGTGCGATGCGCGCGCCGACCAGGGCCTGACCAGGCAGTTCCTTCATTCCTGGCGCGTGGCGTTCGACCATCCCGTGACGGGGGAGCGCATTGAGTGTCGCGACGAGTTGCCGTGGGATCTCGCTGCTGTTCTCGACGATCTGGCTCCGCGCTCGCTCGGTCGCACGGCCGTTGGAGATGAAATCGTTCCGCAGCTCGGTCTTCTCGAAGCCTAGCCAGTATTAGGTGGTTTCTTGAACTCGGTAAGCCTGCGGTAAGATATACGATTGTTTACGTTACGCGTTGCTGGGAGCCTGCATGCTCGCCTTTTTACAAACCAACACACCCATCGTGATCTTCAACCAGATTGTCGTCACGCTGCTCACGGTCTGCTTTCTGTACCAGGTGGTCTTCTTTGTCATTGGCGCTCTTCGTGGCGAGGTCGCGCCTCCCAAGGCCAAAAAACTCCATCGCTATGCCTTCTTTATCGCGGCGCATAATGAGGAGGCCGTGATCGCCAACCTCGTTCGCTCCATCAAGGACCAGGATTATCCGTCCGAGCTCATCGAGGTTTTCGTGGTCGCCGATGCCTGCACCGACAACACGGCGCAGCTCGCGCGCGAGGCCGGTGCCATTGTTTACGAGCGCAATGACCTGGCCCGCAAGGGCAAGAGCTGGGTCATGGACTTTGGCTTCGACCGCATTCTCAACGAGTATCCCGACACGTTTGAGGGCTACTTTATCTTCGATGCCGATAACGTTATCTCCCGCGATTACGTTTCTAAGATGAATGATGCCTTTGACCAGGGCTTCCATGTGGTCACGAGCTATCGCAATTCCAAGAACTTCGGCAGCTCGTGGATCTCGGCTGCTAATGCCACGTGGTATCTACGCGAGGCGCGCTTCCTCAACAACGCGCGTAATATCTGCAAGACGTCCTGCGCTGTTTCGGGTTCGGGTTACCTTATCTCGTCAAGCGTTATCGAGGGCATGCACGGTTGGCAGTTCCACACGCTGACCGAGGACATTCAGTTCACTACGTTCTGCGCTATTCACGGTATTCGCATTGGCTATGCGCCGGCGGAGTTCTTTGACGAGCAACCCGTGACGTTCAAGGCATCCTGGAAGCAGCGTATGCGCTGGACCAAGGGCTTTTACCAGGTGTTCTTTACCTACGGCAAGCATCTGGTCAAGTCGACGTTCCGCTATCATCGCTTTGCCGCCTACGACATGTTCATGACGATCGCCCCGGGTATGCTGCTATCGCTGATCTCGATGCTCGCTAATGCGACGTTCTTGATTGTGGGTGGCCTTTCGCATGGTTTCTTGGCTACCGAAGTCGAGATGCAGGCGTGCGCCGCTTCGCTCATTATGACCTTCGCCATGATGTATCAGACCTTCTTTATCCTGGCGCTGCTCACGACTATCTTTGAGTACAAGCACATTCACTGCGTGCAAAAGTGGCGTCTGGTGACTAACCTGTTTACCTTCCCGATCTTTATGTTCAGCTATATCCCCATCACGGTGGCCGCGCTGTTCCTGAAGGTCGACTGGGTGCCGACGCAGCATGCCATAAACGTCACCCTCGACGAGGTCATGCAAGGCGCCAAATAACCACCACCAAAACCACCACAAAGGGGACAGGCACCTTTGTGGTGGTTTTTGCTTTTGCGATGCAGCTCGAGGAGGTACTCGATGTTTTATATCCCGTTTTGGATTTGCATCTTTGCCGGCGCGGCGATTGATGCCCGAGAGCGACGTTTTCCCAATGAGCTTGCCGGTGCGTGTGCGGTGACGGCGTTAGTGGGCGTTTGGCTCGACAAAGGCGTTAACACGGCGCTTGACCATGCCGGTCTTGCGGTCATCGTCTACCTTGCCCTTGTTCTGACTGAGTCCCTCTGGCGTCGTTTTCGCCAAACCTCGGGCATTGGCATGGGGGACGCCAAAGCACTCTTCGCGCTTTGCACGCTCGACCCTATGGGTGGCATCGTGGCATTTGCCGTCGCGCTCCTGGTCCTTGCCCTCTCCTGCGTCATCTCAAAATCGCGCTCCCTGCCATTGCTCCCGTTTTTGGTGCCGTTTTTTGCCATAATCGAGGTTGTGGGCTGCACTTTGTAACCGATTGCGCATCCTTCTTAAGGAGCATGCCATGGCAACTAATCAAGAAACGGCCGTCATTAAGGCGCGCATGGACCGTATTCCCTCGGCGTTGTCGCCCGAACTTGTCGAGCGCATTGCCGCTGATCGTGCTTCGGGCTATGTCAACCCGTATCGTTGTAACGACTACCAGGTCATTCGTCGTATTGATCGCGCTGCCGACAAAGGCACGCTTATGCGTCCGGCGTTTATGCGCGACACCGAAAAGATTCTTCATCTTCCGGCGTACACGCGTTATGCAGGCAAAACGCAGGTCTTTAGCTTTCGCAGTAACGATGACCTGTCGCGCCGCGGTCTGCATGTGCAGCTTGTCTCGCGCATTGCACGCGATATCGGTCGCGCCCTGGGGCTCAACTGCGATTTGATCGAGGCGATTGGCCTGGGCCACGACTTGGGACACACGCCTTTCGGCCATGCCGGCGAGCGCTTCCTCAACGATATCTATCATGAGCGCACGGGGCGTTATTTTTTCCATAACGTGCAGTCGGTCCGTGTGCTCGATGCGCTGTACGGCCGTAACGTGTCGCTTCAGACGCTCGATGGCGTGCTATGCCATAACGGCGAGTACGAGCAGCGTGTGTTTGAGCTCTCGGACGTGAGCTCCTTTGACCAGTTTGACCAGACGGTTGAGGATTGCATTGCCACGGGCTATAGCGCAATTGAGCATCTGCGTCCCATGACGCTCGAGGGCTGCGTCGTTCGCATCTCGGATATTCTTGCCTACGTCGGTCGTGACCGTCAGGATGCGATCGCGGCGGGCCTGCTGTCACCCGACGCTTTTGATGATGGCCGGGGCGGTGCCTACAACAGTTGGATCCTTACGCACGCTTCCGTCGATATCGTGGAGCATAGCTATGGTAAGCCGCGCATCGAGATGAGCGAGGACCTGTTTGAGGAGATCCGCCGTGCCAAGCGCGAGAACTACGAGAAGATCTATAGCAAGGGCGGTATCGAAGGCGACTCCGAGGCGGAGCTGCGTGAGGCGTTCGAAAAGCTCTACGACCGTTGCCTGCGGGATCTAAACAGTGGCGACGAGTCTTCTTATATCTTTAAGCACCATATTTCGCGTATTGAGCAGCAGCTTTCCTACTACGATCGCACCTATGCCTGGCAGGACGACAAGGATCAAGCCGTGGTGGATTTCATCGCGAGCATGACGGACGGTTATTTCTGCGAACTTACGAGCAAGCTGTTCCCGGGATTGAAGTTTCCGCACCGTACCTATATTAACGAACGGTAGTTCGTATAAATTCGGTATACTGTTAGTGGAAAAGTTTTTGATTGATGCACAGGATGGCTATGGACGACCTTTTTTCTGCTTCGACGCGTGAGCGTTCCCTTAAAAATGCGCCGCTTGCTGTGCGCATGCGCCCCAATTCGCTCGACGAGTATGTGGGCCAGCAAAAGGCCGTCGGTAAGGGCTCATGGTTGCGTGCCGCGATCGAGCACGACGTGCTTTCGAGCGTGATTCTGTACGGGCCGGCCGGTACGGGTAAGACGACGCTGGCCCACATTATCGCCAACCATACCAAGAGCGAGTTTGTCGAGGTCAGCGCTGTGACGGGCACCGTGAAGGACTTGCGCCGCGTGATTGACGAGGCCAAGACGCGCCTGAATACCTACGACCGCCGCACCATCCTGTTTATCGACGAGATTCACCGCTTCTCCAAGTCTCAGCAGGATGCCTTGCTGCATGCGGTTGAGAACCGTACTGTCATTATGATTGGCGCCACGACGGAGAATCCGTACTTCGAGGTCAACTCGGCATTGCTCTCGCGCGGTCGCGTGGTGGAGCTTGAGCATCTTAAAGACGAGGATATCGCTACGCTTATCGAGCGTGCGCTCGAGGCGCCGCAGGGTTTGAACGGCAAGTTCTCGGCCGATGAGGATACGGTTAAGACCATCTGCACGCTGGCAGCGGGTGACGCTCGCTCGGCGCTCACGACGCTCGAGCTTGCGAGCGAGATTGCCGTCACGCGTCCCGATACCGAGGGAACGCCTGCGCCTGCGGCGGGGGAGCGCTATCCCATCACCGTGGATGACGTGAAGATCGCCAACCCGCGTCGCGGCTTTACGTATGACAAAAACGGCGACATGCACTACGACATCATCAGTGCGTTCATCAAGTCCATGCGCGGTAGCGACCCCGATGCCACGATCTATTGGCTCGCGCGCATGATCGATGCTGGGGAGGATCCTAAGTTTATCGCTCGCCGCATTATGATTCACGCTTCTGAGGATGTTGGCAACGCCGACCCGCAGGCGCTTTTGGTGGCGCATGCCGCGTTTAAGTCTGCCGAGGTCATTGGCTATCCCGAGTGCCGCATTAACCTGGCTCAGGCTGCACTCTATGTGTGCTTGGCGCCAAAATCCAACGCGTGTGAGGCTTCGATCGATGCGGCGCTGGCCGATATCCATTCTAGTGGGCTTCGCGAGGTGCCGAGTTATCTGCGCGATCGCCATCGCCCGGGCAGCGATGAATACGGTGTGTATAAATACCCGCACGATTATCCTGAAGGCTGGGTCGATCAGCGCTATTTGCCCGAGGGGCTGGAGCGCGGTGCGTTCTGGCAGCCTGCCGGGCGCGGCTGGGAAGAGTGGCGCGTAGAGCAAAGCGAACGTGACCGCAGCGGGAATGCACCGAAGTAGCTGCTGATAATTTTGTCCCACGTTGCTGCTCTTGGCATGTTCGGTCCCCTTTGGGGTACCATGAAAAGCGTCTGTATTTCGATTCTTCCGGGAGGCTTGTATGAGTCCCATTCAAATCGCCCTGCTGCTGCTCGCCGTTGCCGGCGTGTGGGCCATCGCTGAGCTCGCGCTTACCCTGCGCAAGACCCGCAATGTTGTTGACTCGCTCGATAAGACCGTGAACGACCTCAACAACACCATCGCCGAGGCTCAGCCTGTGGTGGCAAAGCTCGATGGCGCTGTCGATGAGCTTACGCCGGCGCTTGCCCAGATGGAGCCGCTGCTTAAGTCGAGCAAGACGGCAGTTGATGCCCTTACCTCCAATCTCGTAGAGGTCGAAGCCGTGGTTCGCGACATTTCCGAGGTTACGGGCAGCATGGCCGAGGCCAGCAATGCTGTGTCGAGCGTGACCGACTCTGCCGCCGGTGCTGTGCAGAAGCTCTTCAATAAGGTGAAGGCTCCTGCAGCTGAAGCCGAGCGCAAGCTTTCCGCTGCCGCCGAAGAAGCCGAGCAGCCGACCGAGCGCGTCTTGATTGGCGAGGACGAGGCCGCCGCGGGCGACGATGATAGCCAGAAGTCTGTAGCCAAGCCTGCTCAGTATTACACCTATACGCCCGCCGAGACCTCCGAGGAGTCCTGCGATGAGTAGCGAAGCAACCTGCCCCATTACGCTGAGCGTTGCCGGTGATCCGCGTCTCGCGCGCTTGGTGCGCATGACGGCGGCCAACGTCGGCGCCCTGTGCTCTATGTCCGTCGATCGCATCGAGGATATTCGTATGGCCGCCGAGGAAGCCTTTATTTTTGGCTGTACGGCTGTTGATTCCGACGATATCTCGATCAAATTCGATGTCGACGAATCTCACGTGGGTATGACCTTTACCTTTGGCGATCAGGCGACTGTCGATGAGGATGACCAGGCTGCCGTATATGCCGAGCTCATTCTTGCAAGCGTGTGCGATTCCTACGAAAAGACTACGGCGCCCCTAACGCTTTCCCTCGACCTCAAGGCGGATATCTAATATGACCGAACGTTCCCGGAGCGGCAAGACCGCTTGGGACAAGGAGAAAACCCGCGAGCTGTTTCGCCGTTATAAGGAGACCGGTGATCCGGATGCCCGCGAGCAGCTCGTCATGTCCCATATGAACCTGGTAAGGTTTCTTGCCAACAAATTTAAGAACCGCGGCGAGCCCCTCGATGACCTTTTGCAGGTCGGCTATCTGGGCTTGCTCAAGGCTATCGACCGCTTTGACCCCGAGCGCGGGCTCGAGTTCACCACGTTTGCAACACCCACTATCCTGGGCGAGATCAAACGCCATTTCCGCGACAAGGGCTGGAGTGTGCGCGTTCCGCGTCGCCTGCAGGAGCTCTCGGCTAAGGTCAACCAGGCTACTGACAAACTTACCAACGAGCTGCAGCGTTCGCCCAAGGTTGAGGAGATCGCTGAGTATCTAGATGTGACTGTCGATGAGGTCCTCGAGGCTATGGAATCGTCTTCGGCCTATACCTCGGTGCCCATCGAGGCTCCTGGTGCGTCCGATTCCGATGATGCCCCCTCGATTCTCGACCGTTACGCCGACGACGACAACGAGCTCGACTTTACCGATGACCGACTGGTAATCGAGGAAGCCATCCGCGATTTCTCGCCGCGTGAGCGCGAGGTTATCGAGCTGCGCTTCGTAAAGGGCATGACCCAGATTGAGATCGCCAAGAAGCTGGGTATTTCTCAGGTGCAGGTTTCGCGTCTGCTGCGCCGCACGCTTAAGAAGATTCAGGACAAGATCGACCCCGACGGAGTGATGATTCGTTCATGAGTGAGCACCCCCAACAAACCGATCGCGTGCTGCGCGACACTCGCATTCTGACGCTGCGCATTTGGGCTGTTGTCGGCTGCATTGTCATCGCCGCTGTCATCTTTAACCTTATGGGCATCCTGGCACCGGTTATTGAGTTTCTTGCCGTCGGCTCCATCATTGCTTTTGTGATGTCCCCGGTCACCAACTGGCTCGAGCACCATGGCGTGAATCGCGGCATCGGTTCGCTTATCGCGCTTATTGTTGTTGCCGTGCTCGTCGGTGTCGTTTGCATCTTGTCGCCGATTCTCTTTGGTCAGATCATGGAAGTCCTGAGCCGCCTGCCCGAGCAGCTTCGTGTTGCGGGTGGCGATCTCAATGAGATGATCTCGCATGCCAAGACGCTCAATAACACGCCGCTCAAGGAGTATTTGGACGATAATCTTTCGTCCCTGGTTACCGTGGCATCGAAGTATGTGTCTCAGATTGCTGCCGAGCTTGGTCGCGGTGTGTTCCCGCTCATCACCAATACGGCCTCGCAGTTGTTCGTGATCTTCCTTGGTCTGGTGCTTGCCTACTGGATGGCCTGCGACTACCCTCGCATGCATCACGAGATTTGCACCATCATCGGTCAGGAGAAGGAGACCTCGTACCGCTTTATGGTTGCCATCCTTTCTCGCTCTGTCGGCGGCTACATGCGCGGTATGGTCGTGACGTCCATCTGCGGTGGTTTCCTCGCCTTTATCGGTTTTTTGATCATCGGTCATCCGTATGCGGCGCTCATGGCTATCTTTACCGGCATCATGCATTTGGTTCCGGTCGTCGGTCCTTGGGTGAGCGCAGCAATCGCCACAGTGCTTGGTTTCATGTTCAGCCCCATGTTGGCGTTATGGACGCTCATCGTGACGATGGTCGCGCAAAACGTCACCGATAACGTGATTTCGCCTAAGGTCATGCAGAGCTCGGTGCAGGTGCATCCCATCATGAGCCTCACGGCGCTCGTTATTGGCTCGGCACTCATGGGCCCCATCGGCATGATTATTGCCATCCCGCTTTGTGCGGCCCTCAAGGGTATCTTTGTGTACTACTTCGAGAATGAGACCGGCCGCCAGCTTGTGGCCTATGACGGCGCCGTTTTTAAGGGCACGCCGTACCGCGATGCCGATGGCAACCCGGTCGCCGCCTACGACGCACTCGGCGACGACACCTTCATCTATGAGTCCGAGCTCATCGGCAACGAGACTGCGCCCGAGGCCAAGGCCATGCCCAAGCCCGAGCTCGATAATCCCTGGATCAAGCTCTCGGGCCTGCAGCCCGATGCGACGGGCTTCTTCAAGAACCCCTTCGCTAAGGATGACGATTCCAACACGGATGACGACACCAAAACCGGCATCGACGGCTCCATGGACGATGATGACAACTAGTGGGGTAATTCGGGTTAACATTCATACCCGCTAACATGCAATTTCGCTGAAGGGCCGGCATTGTGCCGGCCCTCTTTTTTGCACTTGCGCGGCGGGATGGTAATATCGTTACGTTTGAACTGTTTCGATGTGAAACCGAGGAGATTCC